>Ga0063234_106_pt1:0-75000 | contig 300033 bp, 296 predicted proteins | sample YelNatPoosite3B9_FD_62394 | JGI IMG/M metagenome (GOLD analysis project Ga0063234, IMG submission 62394) | Hot spring thermophilic microbial communities from Obsidian Pool, Yellowstone National Park, USA - site 3 B9 (version 2) (version 2) | ecosystem: Environmental > Aquatic > Thermal...
AAGTCTTATGGGGAACAAATGGATGAAGTTTCAAACTACTATAAGTTATTTCTATTATACCCCACAAGCTCAAGAAAGTCAAGATGTGTTAAAATTTTCCAATTGCTGTCGACCCCCGGGGTTTTTGAGGGTATTGCAGGTCGACAGCAATTGGAAAATACAAAAATGCAGAGTACATAAAGTATGCAGGTACCCATAGCATAATGGATAAAATAAATAATAAATGACAGTAAACGTCAAATAGAACTATAAGTTAAGAAAGTTTTATTGGGAATGTTTAGAATAATAATGATTGAAGAATAGCACAATTGTACAAAATGCTGTATTATATTTACAGAAAATATATTTAAACCTTTATAAAAACAAATGAAACAGCTAAGAATTATAGACACTAAGAATTCAAAATTATTGGAAATCTAAATTAACATAAGGACCAAATTTGATTGTATATTAAAATAAAATTGGTATAATTTAATATAAAATAGGTATAAAAGTATATTGGTAGAGAGCTTTTATTTAAAAACTGTTTCTGCAGAGCGTAAAATATAAGGAAGGGATTAATTATGGATGAAAGAACAATAGTAGAGAGCTGGTGGGATGAAGAAAACATACAAGAGATCACTATTAGAGAGGAAGATATTTTAAATAAAAAAGATAGATTGTCTTTAAAAATATTCAGAAACTGCAAAATAGTAGAGGAACTTCCGGCGAAAGGTGGAGAATGCGATGCTTATATTGTAGAAGAAAGTGGCAAGAGGATGTTTTTAAAGCTATACAGAAAGGGTATTACTCCTAAAATTGAAGTGTTAGAAAGATTAAAAAAGATTTCTTTTGAACTCAAAGAACATGTTGTAACAATTTTTGAAGTAGGTAAAGATGAAGAAACCGGCAGATATTTTGAGTTAATGGAGTATATTCAATATGGCAGTTTAAAAGATAATTTAGAAAAAGTAAAAGGCAAAGTTGATATTGTAGTTAAAGAAATTGCAGAAGCTATTAAAGCACTGCACGAAAGAGGAATTGTTCACAGAGACTTGAAACCCTCTAATGTTCTTATAAGAGATTTAGAATCTTTAGACCTTGTGCTAATTGATTTTGGAATATCTTCTGCTATGTCTGAGGAGATGTCGAAGGTTGTCACTGCGTTAAAGGGACATATTCTTATATGGCTCCGGAAGAAGTTTCAGGTTATTTTGGCAAAGAAATTGATTGGTGGCATTTAGGGATAATAATATATGAACTATTAAAAGGCAAGAATCCCTTTGCTGGCTTATCAGAAGCTGTTATTATAAATACTCTTGTTACCCAGGGTGTACAAATCCCAGAAGATATTCCTAAAAGATTTAAAATTTTATTAAAAGGACTTCTTACGCGGAATTATAAAAAAAGATGGGGATATGAACAGGTAAAACAGTGGTTAAATAACGTAGAAAATATACCTGTGTTCTATGAAGAGTATAATGAAGCGGATAAAAAATATGATAATGATGAATGGGATAAAGTTGGTTTTTCTTCTGATTCTGAATGGGCAAAAACAGGTATTGAAATAAACCTCAGTCCACAAGAGGTAAAAACTTTTTGGGAAGCTGGCTTTTCTGTAAAAGACATGAAGGAATGGGCCTTAAATGGATTCAGGAAAGGCAATATAGCTTTAGAATGGTATAATTATGCTTTTAAGCCGCAGGAAGCCAGTATATTTGACAATCTTGGACTTAGTCCTAAAAATGCATATGAATGGCTGAAAAAGGGGATCAATGCTTTTGATATACTTGAACTGTCAGAAAAAGGAATAGACAAAAATAAAATATTTGATTTTGTAGAAGAGGGTATTTTTCATTATATTATGAAAGGTTTTTCAGAAACTGAAGCTCGAAAATGGAATAGAAATGGATTTGCTGTTGATGAAGCAAAGAATTGGGCTGAAAAAGGCTTTGATGCTGACGAAGCTGAGGAATGGAGAAGAAATAATGTTAGCTTAACTGAAGCTATCCGTTGGAAAATAATAAAAGTTAAGCCAATGCTAGCTACAAAATTAACAAATTTAGGATTTAGTATTGACGAAGTTGAAGAAATGGTTAGCAGAGGAGCAAAAGATGAAAAGGTTTTAGAAAGAATTGCAAAAGAGATAGTTGATTGGTGTACAGCAGGATTTTCAGTATCTGAAGCAATTAATTGGATAATAAAAGGTTATAAATTACATCAAGCAATTCGTAGACGAAAATTGATAAATGCTACTAAAAAAACGTTAAAATATATGTGTAAGATGGTAATATTTTATCTTGGGGGATTAGCAGCCACGAGGTTGCTAATATATTTTACAACAGATCAGTATTTTTGCAAACTGTCCAAAGAATATTTTGACAGTAACACAAAGTATTACATATGCTTATTATTAGCTATTGCTATATCATATTATTTGGTATTAAGAAAATGCTTTAAAAAATCTTCGAAATGGAAAATAGCATATTCGAAGTTTAAAAAGCTTGAAATTGCAGGATTATCAATTTTATATTTCTGTGCCATTATATTCTATTTTTCATATTTTTCTTCTTATGAGTATTTCATTAAAGGAAAAGCGAACGAAATTTTAATTAACTCTGTATATTTTTATTTTACATTATCTATTATTTCAGTTTTATCAAAGATTCTAAGACCTTATGACGATTGATGAAAAAATGTCTGTACACTATTTGAATTTGTGGACATTGCAGGTTATAGCCTTAAAAAGGCAATGCATGGGAATGAAGCGCTTTAGTTGTGGAATGTTCAATATAAATATTCATAAATAAAAATTAAGAGGATGATACCATGAGTAGTTTTACTTATGTTTGGCACTTTGACACCGGGAAGAATTTAGATGAGATTTTCAGAGATAACAAAAAGTTTTTCAAGGAGCAAATAGATAACTCTATAAGCCATGTAAGAGAAATGTTAAAAAATACAAAATCTACATTTTTAGATTATTCTTTAATAGAAAATCTTGAGAGACACAAAAAAGATTTTTTGGAAAGGTATACGTTAGAAATTTTGTCAAGTGAAAGCCATACTCAGTGGGTTGATTCCCAAATAGCAAAAATTCAAGATATTATCCGAAAAACGAAGGAGTATATTATTTTAGTTGAAACAGAACTAACAGATAATTTAGATATCCAAACACTTAAAACTTTTTTAAATGCATTACCGGAGGGAGTCCAAGAAACCGGAAAAAAGATACAAAAAATTATAGAATTATTTGAAAATTTAGAGAAAGAATTTAAAAGCCCTGCTGCGAATAGAGAGACTATTGAACTGTATTTAAATATGTTTCCTGAGGATCTGAGAAATATTAAATTTTATAGAACAATGCAGCACTATGCCAAAATTCTATACGATATAGAAAAATGTACATTTGATACACCTTCAACTGTTGAAAAACTAAACAAATATTTACAAGAGATACCAAGTGAGTATTATGGTATAGTAAGAAAGATAAAACAAAAACTTTTGGAACAAAAAACCATAAAAATAAAAGAGCAAGTGGAAAGAGAAAGAATTGCTGAAAAAGAAATTAGTGAGGTTGCAGAAAAACAAAGGATTTTAGAAAAGATTGAGGCTGTATTTGACAAGTTAAAAACTATAAATCCTGAACTTGCTGAAGAAAAGAGGCAGTTGGTTATAGAGGCAACTGAAACAGATGATATTCAGAGAATAAGACTGATTTTAGAGGACATTAAAATGAATTATATAAACACAAGAAGATTGTATATTCAAACTGAAGTTTTAAAGAATGATTTAAAAGTATTTGAAACACTTGCAGAAGAAACAGGGATGCTAACAGAGTTTAATAAACTAATGAAGATGAGTATATTGAATAAAGAAGAGGTTGATAACTTTATAAAAAATTTGCTCAACAAAAAAAGGCAAATTATGGCTCAGGAAAGAAGAAGGGCTTCATTGGAAAAGTTTATTAACAAAGTTATGGAGTTAGGTTATTCTGTAGTCAAGGATGATTTAATGGAAGAATTGTCAATGGGCAAAATAGTAGAAATAAAAACTCCTTTTGGAGAAGATTATATGTTGAGGTTAAAATATGAAGATGATGGACTAAAAATTATGTTTGTAAGATATGTTGAAGATGAAAAAAATTTGAGTGAATATGAGAAACATAAGGATATAGCTATAGCTAAAAAGTGGTGTTCCGATTATGACAAAATTAAACAGCTTTTAAGTCAGGAAGGAATAATGATTGAAGATAAAATAAGGATAGAACCTGAAACAAGGTTTTATTATATAACAAAAGAAAAAACAAAAACTACAAAAAAGCAACAGGATATCAAGAAAATTGATATGCATCAGAGGCAGAGGAGTGTTTAGGTATGGGAAACAATATAGTACCTGAAAAAATTCAGGGTGTACCCAAATTTGCAAAAGAGATTTTAAGGTTTTGTTCAATAACGTCTCAGTTTATTCTTTTTGGAAACATTTACGACCTTTTCCCATTTCCCCAGGGTGATAAATATATACCCATGAATATTACACAGTTTATTGCAAGTTTGCTTACTACCTATGATAATTACAAGACTGTAATAGAATATATACCTCTTGAGGGCTTCAGACTATTAAAAGGAGATGAAGAAATATTTACAAACCTCACTGGAAGAAAAATTAGCGACAAAATTGTGTTTTTACTTGATGCATATGAAACCATAGAAAAATTTCTTGTGGGAGATGAAAAGACAGCTGTTTTAATTAATTTTTCATCAAGATTACCGGAAATTTCTTGTAGCAGAGATTTACCAGATTTTCTTTACCACACTTTCAAACTATCTATAAACATAAACCAAAAAGGCAATCCACCTTCTTTTAATCCAATAATTTTCCTTGTAGAAAAAGAAAATGATTTGCCACCGTGGTATACAGTGGAAAATCCGAGAATAAGAACAATTCCTATTCCAAAACCTGATTTTGAGATAAGAAGATGGATAGCCCAGTCTCTCTTACCACGAATGGATGAGTGGGCAAGTTTGAACGAAGTAAAAAAAGAAGAAGTAATAAAAGACTTTGTAAATCTGACGTCTGGCATGTTTGCAAGAGAAATGCTTTCTATTGTAGTTTTGTCAAAAAGAGAGAATTTGAGTGTAAGAGAGATTGGAGAAGCGACAAGAAGATACAAAGTAGGTGTAAGCGAAAATCCATGGGCAAAAATAGATAAAGACAGATTGAATAATGCAGAAGAGTTTTTAAACAGCAGAGTTATGGGACAGGAAAAAGCAGTAAAACAAGCTGCTACTATACTAAGAAGAGCTTTTTTTAATCTGTCAGGTTCACAGTTTTCAAGGTATTCTAACAGACCGAAGGGTGTTTTATTCTTTGCAGGACCAACTGGCGTGGGCAAGACAGAACTTGCAAAAGCCATAACAGAACTAATATTTGGAAGTGAACATCATTATATAAGGTTTGATATGTCAGAGTTTTCCCATGAACATTCTGACCAAAGACTCATAGGTGCACCTCCTGGCTATGTGGGCTATGATGTAGGGGGAGAATTGACTAATGCTGTAAAACAAAATCCTTTTTCAGTAATACTTTTTGATGAAATAGAAAAGGCTCATCCAAAAATACTTGATATTTTCTTACAAATACTTGATGATGGCAGACTTACGTCAGGAAGGGGTGAGACTGTATACTTTTCTGAGAGCTTAATAATATTTACATCTAATCTTGGGGTTTACGAGATGACTTTGGATGGAAGAAAAATACAGCGTGTCTTGCCAGAAATGAGTTATGAAGAAATTGAAAAGATTTTGACTGAAGCTATAAAGGAATATTTTACTTTCAAAATTGCAAGACCTGAAATTCTAAATCGTATAGGGGAAAATATCATTGTATTTGATTTTATACGCAATGAAAATGTGAAAAAAATACTGAATAAGATGCTAAATAACGTTAAGATAAAACTTGAGGAAGACAAAAAGATAAAACTTGAAATCTCAGATAATGTCCAACAGATAATCTTCGAAGAAGTTACAAAAGATCTGTCTATGGGGGGTAGGGGTATAGGCAACAAACTTGAACTTTTATTTATAAATCCTTTAGCTGAACTTCTGTTTAAGTTATTTCCCCAGGAAGGAAGCATTGTTAGAGTAGACAGACTGCTTAAACGTGAAGATAGGTGGGAACTTGATGGACGAGTTGTTAGTTAGTATTATACATTATCCGGTTTACACACTTGGACCTGGAAAAAGAGTTGGTATTTGGTTACAGGGATGCTCGATAAGATGTAAGGGATGCATGTCTGTGCATACATGGGAATTTGACAAAAGCAAAGCAATTAAGATAGAAGAAGTTGCTGATATCCTTAAAAGTTTTGGCTGCAAAAGACTAACAATAAGCGGTGGTGAGCCTTTTGATCAGAATGAGGCGTTGAAAGTTCTTTTGAATTCTATAAGAGAGTTTTTTGATGACATTCTTGTTTATACAGGATATACATATGAATACCTTTTAAGTAAAGATAAAGATTTATTAAAACTAATAGATGCAATGGTAGATTCTCCTTTTATAAAAGGGCTTGAGAGTGAATTAATCTGGAAGGGTTCAGAAAATCAGCGTTTTTTCCTTTTTAATGAGTCTTTGAGCAAAGATTATTTACCATGGATAAAAAAGAGGAAAGAAAAGATTCTTCAGATTGTTGAACAAAAGGATAAAATAATTATGATAGGTATTCCTTACCAAAAAGATATAGAGGTGTTGGTAAATGAAGAGTTATAAAATATGTCCGAGTTGTAATTTACAAAATTCTCCAGACGAGATAATATGCTTTAATTGTATGGCAGACATAAGTAATGTGCCAGTAACTGAAGAGTATGTGGTTGAAGAAGTTGAAAAAACTGTTGATTCGGGAAAGAAAAATTTATATATTGATGATAAAACAACAATTGAAATTCCGAAAATTATTTTGAAAGGAGAAAATTTCTTTATAGAGGTTTTCAGCGGCGATGTAGTTGGCAGACATGAAAAGGGGAAAGAATATTTGAAAGATTATAAGACTGTTTCAAGAAAACATGCAAAATTTTTTAAACAGGCAGGTATCTGGTATGTGGAGGACTTAAATAGCACAAATGGAGTTTATATAAATGGAAAAAGGATAAATGGCAAAGAAATAATCAAAAAAGGTGACAGGATATCACTTTCGTTGTCTCTTGAGCTTACAGTAGATGACTTACATTAATCCCGAATAGGAGTTGAAAATATGTTTAGAGTTATTTATTTTACAAATAAAGGAAATTTACGAGATACAAACGAAGATTCTTTGTTAGTTTTTGAAAAAATTATAAGTAGTACAGATATGGATAAATGCGAGAGTTTAAATATTGATAGTAGAAGTGTTCTTCTTGCTGTGGCAGATGGTATTGGAGGAAATACTAAAGGTGAATTGGCGTCAAAGATAGTTTTAGAAGTTTTGCAACGCTATAAAGAAGATATAATGACTAAAAAGCTCTCTATTGAAGATGCAATTAAAAAAGCAAGAGATGAGTTAGAAAATTATAACCGTATAAGCCCAAACAGTTCTGGAATGGGATGCACAATAGCAGGAATCTTGGTTATTGACAGTAAACTCTACATTTTCAACGTGGGCGACTGCAGGGTATATAGATTGCTTGGCCCAAGAATAGTGAAATTAACCAAAGACCATACGGTGGTTGAAGAACTTGTTTCAAGCGGTTGTATAACTGTAGACGAAGCGAAGGTACATTCTAAAAAACATATTTTAACTTCTGCAATAGTGGCAGACAACTATCAAACAGAGATTCAAATTTACAAAAATGAAACAGAAATTCTTGATAAAGACAAATTTATTATTTGTAGTGATGGGTTCTGGGAAGAATTCGAAAATGAGATATCACAAATTTTCTCTACTGATGACTTTTGTTCGGAGTTTCAAAAGAGAATTCAGAATAAAAAACTAAGTGATAATATTTCTTTTATTTTGGTTACCCAACTTTTGGATTAATATTATTAAAAAATTTTCTTGCCTCCAATTCAAAAAGAGCTATTCTCTTTTTCCCCATTTGTAACCCATCAACTCCAAAAACTATCCCCAACATATTTAACCTTCGTTCTTTTTTTCCCTTTCGTTGAAGTTCTTTTTATTTTGTAGTTGTATGTTTTATCTTTTATTTGATACTGGTATATACCAAATTAATACTCTGCTAATTTTACTTTTCCAACAGCTTTTTGCTACTCATCTGGTTGGTCGCTGTATTTTTTCTTATAACCCTTTGGCAAATTGGTTTCAATCCCCAAATAGGAGGCTCTCCTCTCTCCTCAATCCCCAAAGGGAAGGCTACAAACTACAAAGGAACATGGTATCATCCCGATTGGGGATTACCGTTTCAATCCCCAAAGGGGAGGCTACAAACGAAGGTGCTCTCAAACCTGATGTGTGTTCTTATTTGATGTTTCAATCCCCAAAGGGAAGGCTACAAACATATTATATTAGTAGCACAGCAAGACAGAATGATAGACGTTTCAATCCCCAAATGGAAGGCTACAAACCCTTCATGATGATGTCATATAACGTCTCGCTTTCTAGTTTCAATCCCCAAATGGAAGGCTACAAACCGCAGCGGTATACATTGTACAGGTCATGCCTGCACCGTTTCAATCCCCAAATGGAAGGCTACAAACTGGAAGGAACAAGGGATAGAAACTTTGGAACAACTTAAGTTTCAATCCCCAAATGGAAGGCTACAAACATTATACACTACTTCTTTTATAATGTTTTTTAATTCGTTTCAATCCCCAAATGGAAGGCTACAAACTATACAAAGCGCTTATCTCACCGGGTAGTAACAACTTCTGTTTCAATCCCCAAATGGAAGGCTACAAACTATATGTGCCACCTGTATTATATACAGCTAAAGCCGTTTCAATCCCCAAATGGAAGGCTACAAACCGTTGTAGGACTGAATGGTATTCACATTGAATGCAAAGTTTCAATCCCCAAATGGAAGGCTACAAACAAAATCTAAAACTCCCTCGCCTTGTATGTTATAATTGTTTCAATCCCCAAATGGAAGGCTACAAACACAGACCAATAGCGATAATACCTGCACAGTTAAAGCGTTTCAATCCCCAAATGGAAGGCTACAAACTCTGCTATAGACAATGATATAAGAAAGGTGTTTAAGTTTCAATCCCCAAATGGAAGGCTACAAACAGGTGGGGGGCTAATGGGAAAGCATTTAATAACTTTGTTTCAATCCCCAAATGGAAGGCTACAAACTTAACAAAGCAAAAACAAGAAAAGGTTATTGAAGATAAACCGTTTCAATCCCCAAATGGAAGGCTACAAACCAGATTTTTTTTAAAAAATCAAATTTTTATTTGAATCGTTTCAATCCCCAAATGGAAGGCTACAAACCCCTTTGGGGTTTAAAAATATTTAGGAGGTTGATATTAGTTTCAATCCCCAAATGGAAGGCTACAAACGATAACAAGAAGGAAAGATTTTGTAACATTTTTTGTGTTTCAATCCCCAAATGGAAGGCTACAAACATATTACCATGAAGGACGGGAGCACACAAAAACAGTGTTTCAATCCCCAAATGGAAGGCTACAAACCAAACCAAAAGTGGTATAAACAAACTACTGGGGAAGAATTCGTTTCAATCCCCAAATGGAAGGCTACAAACACGTTCAAGAACTTGATTTTATTATATCAAGATTATACACCCCTGTCAATGTTTTTATATTAAAACATCTGTGAAAAACTCAAATCAACCCAGAAAAACCAAGGGATAAAAGCCCATAAAACCCTTCCGTCTATCCAGCAGATGCCAGAAGTTTGGTCTAATCTACGTACTGCAGGCTTGAAACCGAATACAATATGAGACTTAAAATTTTGCTATTGGAGGTCGACAGATATGACTTTTGGTCAAAAAGCATAAATATGATAGATAAAGCTTAAATTTTAGTATAAACTTGCACTTGTTTGTCAAGAGGTATATTAGTGAAAGAAATTTTAGAAAGAGGGAAAATTGAATATCTTGTTTGCAAACACATATATGGAATGAAAATTTTGCAATCAGCTATGAAGATGCTGCCAGATGTTTGGCATATGCTGTAGATTTTCTAGTAAAATTGGAGTTTAAAATTTTTATTCCTGCATTTTCTATTGGCAGAACTCAAGAAGTTTTGGCAATAATAAATACATTTTGTCGAACAAAACCCAGAATAATTGCCAATAAAAGGTAAAAAGTAAGTATTTACTATTAAAACTACTTTGAAGAAAGAAATTTTTTTCTACAACGTCAGTCTTGGGAATTCGAATGATGTTAAAAACAATCTTGTAAATGCTGATGTTGTAATTGCAAGTTCGGGCATGTTACAACCAAATAGTATGGCTCTGAAATATATTCAATGTTTAAACGGTAGTACTTTTTGATTTATAAAGAGTGGGTATATTGAGGAAAAACAATATATTCATGAGATAATTAAGGTAATAAGAAATTATGAGGTTCATTATTTTGATGTTCCTCTTTCTGCGCATTCAAACTACTTCGAAATATTGCATACACTAAAAGTTTTAAATCCAGAAAAGATTATACTTGTTCACGGGCAAGGGATTAAAAGGCTTTAACTCATCCCCGTCCTATAAAATGACGAGGTTTCTTCAAGGTTTTTTGGAAAAATAGAAATCTACATAAAAAAGAGGCTGGCACCTCATCTTTTCAGACAGCCTCTTTTATCCATATATTGCTTTTTTTAATATTCCTTTTTCGTCATCTTCAACAATTTCCCATTTTCCCCCTGCCCAGCATCAGGCTCAATGTAAGCAGGTCTTTTTGCTGAATAGAGGTAATCTTCATTCTTTTTTTCCTTTCCTTATTATTTACTGCACAATTTACTTAATTTCTTTTCAAACTTTAGTGTGAAGAATAAGTTTGAGATTGAGTTGTGTTATTATCAAAAGTACCATTTTCTTGGTTATTTTGAAAATTGCCTTGTTCAGCAGGCTGAGACTGATTTTCCCCTGAGTAATTCTGATTCTGCTCAGAGGTATTTTGCTGCTCTTGAGGAATAGATGTTTGTTCTGGTGCTGTGTGGATGTCACAGTAATCAGCAGGTGCCTGGTACATATAATCATCAGGTGGAATCAAAGATGAACCAGGCCAGATTGGGTTGTCTCTTTTTATAAATATCTTTTCTATAACGCTTGGACAGTACTCTGTTGCAAGTTTTTTGGACTTAGTGCAGATTTTAAGTTTTACATGCCTGTCGCAGTACTCTGTTGGCTCTGTTCCTTCTGCAAATATCTCTTTTATAATTTGATTTCCTCTTGGGTCTTGCCTACACAGGTCTGTTGCAAGTTTGCCTGATTCTTTGCAGACATACTTTTCAACAATTCCAGCAGGTCTTGGAAACTCTGGGCTCACGCCTTTTTGCTGAACAATTCTGTCCATTATTCCTTTGAAGATTTTCAGAGCAGGGTTTGTTCCTGTCAAATAGCTAAGAGCAACAGGCTTGTCTTCGCCAACCCATACACCAAGCGCATAGTTTGGAGTGTATCCTACAAACCACCTATCTTTGCTGTCATCGGTTGTTCCAGTTTTTCCTGCAACAGGATATGAGAATTTTACACCTACTGTTATTCTTGCTGTAACAACGCTTTGCAAGATATTTGTAAGTATATATGCATTCTTTTCATCCATTACTTTTCTCTTATAAGGTATTCTCTCAAATATTGTGATACCGTTTTTATCTTCAATTTTTGTTATAAAATAAGGCTTTATATACACACCACTGTTAGCAACTGCAGCAAATGCAGCAGTAAGCTCAATAGGTTTGACTCCATAAGTAAATCCACCAATTGCAATTGAAAGACTGTTCATATCCTGCGGAGCTAAGGTAGTAAACCCAAACCTTTTTAAGTTCCTGTAGACATTTTGAATTCCAAGATTATATGCAACCTTTACAGCAGGAACATTTGCCGACCACTGCAAAGCTTCTCTTACTGTCATCAATCCTTTATAACCTCTCTTGCCAGAAACAACATTGCTTTTATACCAGTTTTTAGGGGTGTACCCGCCAACAGAAAAAGGTGCATCATCAATTACAGTTGCGGCAGTATATCCATTTTCAAGAGCTAAAGCATAGTCAGCAATTGGTTTTATGGCAGAGCCAGGCTGGCGTACAGACATTGTTGCGCGGTTTAATAGCCTGACACCTTTCAGATTTCCTCTTCCACCCATTATACCTTTGACAGCACCTGTTCTAAAATCAATCAAAACAGCTGCTGCCTGAGGCTGTGGTGTGCCAGATGCATCGTAGTGTCTTATCTTTGGCATGATTGACGGGTCTGAAAAGACATCTTCAATTGTGCTTTGTATGGTTTCGTCCATTGTTGTGTATATTTTAAGCCCGCCGCCATAGATTAAGTTTTCTGCCTCATCTTCAGAAATTCTTTTCTTTTCAGATAAAATTTCAATGGCTTCGTCTATTACAGAATCAACAAAATAAGGATGTTTATATGCACTTTCTGTAGAAATGTCTTTTTTTACATACACAAGTGGCTGATTTTTTGCCTCTAAGTACTCTTGTTCGGTTATATATCCAAGCTCAAGCATCTTTTTTAGAACAAGTTCCTGCTTTTTCTTTGCATGGTCTGGAAATACATAAGGGTTGTAGTATGAAGGATTTTGAGTAATTCCGGCAATGAGAGCGCACTCTGCTAATGTCAGCTGCGATACATCCTTTCCAAAATAGGTGTATGCTGCAGCTCCAACTCCATAAGCACCGCTTCCAAGGTTGATTGTGTTAAGATATTCCTCTAAAATTTGTTCTTTTGTCCATCTTTTTTCGAGCTGAATAGCAAGGTATTGTTCTTGAATTTTTCGCTTGAACGACTTTTCAAATGTTAAAAGTTTGTTTCTAACAAGCTGCTGGGTAATTGTGCTTGCACCTTCAGATAGACTTCCGCTTTTAATGTTTTTTAAGATGGCTCCGAATATTCTTTTTATGTCTATGCCGTTGTGTTGCCAGAACCTCTCATCCTCAATTGCAACAAAAGCGTTTATGAGATTTTTTGGAATCTTGCTATAGGGCACTCTTATTCTGTTCTCATTGCCATGAAGCCGGGCAATTTCGTTTCCGCTCTGGTCGTAAACAATTGTTGTCTGAGAATCTGAAGAAGAAGTTATTATGTCAAGAGCATTTGCTGGTATGGCCTTTATGTATCCTGTGACCATTCCAAAACCAGCACCGATTAAAACTGCCATGCTTGCAATCAAAAGCACTAGAAAAGCTTTTAAAAAACTTTTGAGAAAAAGCCTGAACGGCATTTGTTTTTTTACTTTTTTATCTTTTCTTTGCAACGAATATTCCTCCCCTCTTTCCTTATTCAATTATACCACAAAAATAAATATGTATACCATTCTGGGAAAAGGTGGATGGCAATTGACTTTTAAACCTGTTTGAAATGTGGTATAATTAATACCAGCAAAGTAGATAGAAATACTTAAAATTTTCTTTATGGCAGGAGAGAACCAATAACATGAAAGTGAGAGATATTATAGAAAAAGCATGTCATGAGAATATTCTTACCAAGGATGAAATAAAGCTTTTGCTGATGGCAGAAGGTGAGGATAAAAACCTTCTTTTCAAAACAGCAGACATGGTAAGAAAAGAGCATGTGGGCGACGAGGTTTTTTTAAGAGGACTTATTGAATTTTCAAGCTACTGCAAAAACGACTGTTTTTACTGCGGATTGAGGAAAAGCAATAGCCAAGCTCAAAGATACAGAATGCAAGAAGATGAGATAGTAGAGGTTGCAAAAAGGGCGTATCAGATGGGGTACCGCACGGTGGTATTGCAGTCTGGTGAGGATATGTTTTACACAAAAGATAGAATGTGCTCAATAATAAAGAAGATAAAACAAAATGTTGATGTTGCAATAACACTTTCGATTGGTGAAAGGTCGTATGATGAGTACAAGGCGTTCAAAGATGCCGGAGCAGACAGGTTTTTGATGAGGTTTGAAACTTCAAATGAAAAACTCTACAGACAATATCATCCTGGCATGAGCTTTGAAAAAAGAATTGAGTGCTTAAAATGGCTTAAAAGTCTTGGATATGAACTTGGGACAGGTTTTTTGATAGGTCTTCCAGGGCAGACTATTGATGATCTGGCACAGGACATACTTCTTGTAAAAGAGCTTGATGCAGACATGATAGGCATTGGACCTTTTATTCCTCACCCACAGACGCCTCTAAAAGATGCAAAGGAAGGTTCGGTGGATTTGACACTCAAGAGCATTGCCATTTTGAGGCTTTTAATTCCAGATGCTAATATTCCGGCAACAACTGCGCTTGGTACTTTAGACCCCCTTGGAAGACAAAAGGGGCTCATGTGCGGTGCTAATATTGTGATGCCAAATGTAAATCACCTCAAGTACAAGCTAAAATATGAGCTATATCCTGGAAAGATTTGTATAAATGAGGATGCTACAAAGTGTAGAGGCTGCATTGAGTCAATCATTGTTTCACTTGGCAGAAAAGTGGGACAGGGAAAAGGACAAAGCAGGCACTACAAAAGAGCTGCTGCGAGCTAAATTCCATTGATTTTGATATGGCTTTGCTGTAGACTATAGGTATAAAAATAATTTGGGCTTTTTTAGATATAAAAAGGGGTATTTATTTCATGAAAAGGGCAAAAAGTGGCAAAAAGAGGGTTTTGATTGTCATTGTAGTGATGGGTATAGTTGTTTTGGGAATTTTGGCAGGGTATTACATGGCAGGACATTTTACAAACAAGCAACAAACATCAGGGCAGATTCCCCAAAGCACACAAAATGCTCAGCAGCAACCTTCAGAAGAAAGCCAAACTCAACCCCAGGACCAAGTAACTACGGCAGGGCAGAATCAACAACTGGTGCAAGATTTTTCGCAAACTTTGGACACTTATAAGGCTGTTGCAAGATTTTATGGCGATGTTGATGCCCACACAATACAGCTTTCACTTCTTAATACAGCTTTTGATTTTAAAGAGTTTGAAATTGATGGGCAGATACCAAACTTAAACCTATCACCAGGCGACATTGTAGAGGTTGAGTTTGAAAAACCGCAAGAAGGTGCAAATCCAAGAATTATAAAAATCGACAAGCCTGATAAAGTGACGCTCAGGGGGAAGTTTGTAGGGCTTGCGGACAACAACTTTGCAGAGTTTCTGTTTGACCAAAAACATGTTGTTCTGCAGATAAGTAATGTTGCAGACAAGGTTTCTTATCTTGATGAAAATACCGATGTTGAGGTTACTTTTAAGACAAATCCTAAAAATCCCCAGTCAAATCCGGTTGTTGAGGATATAAAGGTTCTAAAATAAAAAATGATGTAATTTGAAGCAAAAACAAAAGGGGCAGGCACTTTTTTCAAAGTACTGCCCCTTTTTCAGCTCAGCTATTTCCTACTATATATATTCCCTCTCTTGTACGACGCAACAATTCCCAGAATGGAAAGACTTGCAAACACCAAAAAACTTGTCTTCGTGCTCTTTAGAATGAGAAGATAGTTTTCGTGCGACAGTCTCACACCCTTCAAAAATATGCTCGATACAAACGAGACAATTGCCATTGAAAATGCCTGGCCTACAACTCTCATGACAGATATTGTTGATGATGCCGTGCCATAAAGCGATTTTGGCACGCAGCTCATGACAACATTTGTGTTTGGCGACGAAAAAAGTCCAAAACCAATTCCCATCACAATAAGGTTGGCTACTGCAAAGACAAGGCTTGTCTTACTGCTAAAGAGCGAAAAAACAAAAAGACCTATGGTTGTGAGGACCATACCGGCTGTTGCAAGTTTGCGCGGCTCGATCTTTTCAGAAGCTCTGCCAGAAATCAATGAGGTTATAACCTGCGAAAGCGGCTGGACAATCAAAATAGAACCTGCAAGCTGGGAAGGCAGAGCTTTTACAAGCTGAAGATAAAGCGACAGAAGGTAAGATGCAGAAAATGTGCAGCTGTAGTTTATGAGCGCTGCCAAGTTTGAAAATCCAAACTGAGGGATTTTTACAAACAGTTTTACGTCCAAAATGGGATTTTGAAGTTTTGCCTCCACAACAACAAAAATTACCATCAAAATTAACCCTGCAAAAAACAGAATTTTAGAGGTATTCCCAAGCTCAAATGTAGATGCTCCGTACATCAAAAGAAAAAGCCCTGTCATTGACAAAATAGCCCCGACTTTGTCAAGCGATTTGAGGCTGTCAACCAGTTTTGCCTGCCTTGTATTTTTCACTTCTTTTTGGAGCAAAAATAAACTCACAAATGATCCAACAACTCCTATGGCAAATCCGAAAAAAAATACACTCCTGTATCCCCACAGCTTTACAAGCACACCACCCAAAAAAGGTCCTAAGGATGTTCCCAAATACACAACTGCTGTGTTTATTCCCAAAAGCCTTCCTCTTATTTGTGGTGAGTGATTTTCAATCAAGATTGCCATTGATGTAACAAATGTGAAGGCTGAGAAAAATCCCTGCAGAGCACGAAAGACAAAAAGAATTTCTACCGTGTTTGAAAGAGCACACATCAGGGTTGAAAGTGTAAACAACAAAAGCCCTGTTTTGAATATCTTTGTCCTGTCAAATGTGTCAGAAAGCTTTCCCATGGGGAGAATGAAGGCTGCAGAGAATATCAAAAATATGCTTATAATAAGATTCAGCTCTTCAGCATTGAGTTTGAAACTTTTTGCTATATCTGGTGCGGCAATGTTGACTGCGCTTGACATAAACGGCACCAAAAAAGAAGAAAGTGTTGTTGCGATGAGTATGTTTTTATTGATCTTTGTGTCTTCTTCTCTGTGCATTACTTTTTCCATCACTCCTTCCAAAATTTGCATGTATCGAGATAAAATAATACAAGGTTTTAAGCTTTAAGAAGATTGCTCTGTAGAATTACACAATATATGATATCACTTTTTGACTAAAAATAGATATACCTTTAGAGAGCAATTTTGCACATTTTAAGGCTTTTGAGAAGATTGTTGAGGATGATAAAATAAATTATATAAAGTATTAACAAGAAAATAAGAATTTGTCCAGCCAAATATTTAAAAAACTAAAACACGCAGGGTGAGAAAGAGGATGAAAGTTGCGTGGAGCGCAACTCACCAGGAGTTTCTGCTCACAGACGGCTATTACTTTTCAGGACTTTACAAGGAGCTCTGCAGAAGAAAAATTGAAATTGAAGAGGTAGATGATTTTGACAGGCTTTTTGAGTATGATGTCATAGTTTTCAACTACCCGGAAAATCCTTTCAGCAGTGAAGAGAAGGAAAAAATAAGAGAATCTCTGGAGCAAAAAGGCAAGAAGATCATCTTCACAGCGCATTTCAAAAACAAAGACGGTGTTTCTGAGATTTGCAATAGCATAACAAGAGATTATGGGATAGACATATTGCCAGAAGGTATAAAGGATGAGATGCACCATTTAGAAGATGACCTTTTTATAATAACAACAGATGAAGTAAAACTTTACCGAGAAGGTGTAAAAGAGGTTGTGTTTCCATACTCAGCTCCTCTTGAAGTGGAAAATGGAGCTGAGGTTGTGCTAAGGGCAAGAAAGACTAGCCTCACAGACAGTGGCAAGAGATCGCCTGTGCTTATTGCTCAAAAAAGATTTGAAAGTGGCGGAAAACTTATTGTGTGTGGAAGCTGCATCTTCTGGGACAACTTCTCACTCTTTAGGCTTGACAACCTGCAGTTTGTGGTGAATATGTTTGAAGGGGCTGAGTAAAAAATTAAAAAGTGGCAAGGTGTTATTTTTCATACCTTGCCACTACTTTTGTTGATATTCCCCCGCGCTCATGGAACTCTCCAATCACTTCCATGAACTTTGGCTCAAGTAGTTTTACAAGGTCATCCAGGATTCTATTTACTGCATGCTCCTGCAGTATCCCAACGTTTCTGTATGAGGTAAGATAATACTTGAGAGATTTTAGCTCAACAAGTTTTTGGTGGGGGATATATCGAATTGTAAGCTTTGCGGTGTCTGGAAGACCTGTCCATGGACAGACTGATGAAAACTCTTCTGTGATGTATTCCACCACCGTGTTCTTTTCAGGGTATTCATATGGAATTGCTTCTAAAACCTCTGTGTCAATCTTTTCGTACCCATAGATGTCAAATCTTCTTTGCTGGTACTTGTCAGACATAGAATTTGCACTTCCTTTCCTTGTTTTTTTGACCGGGGTTTGCCGCGACCCGGGCAGCGCTTTGAAGCACCTGCAAAAAAGATTTTAGCACACTTTAATTTGCATTGCAAATTGGGGTATAATGAGAATTAGCACGAGAATTTAAAATTGTTAAGGGGAAATGATAAATGCCTGAAAAAGAGCCTCTTTACATAGAAGAGATTTTTGATTATGTTAGCCAGCGACCACAGAAGTTTGCCTTGAATTTCTGGGAAGACCCAAGGTATTTTAAACTTCACAGGCACAACTTTGTTGAGTTTATGTATGTTGTCAAAGGCGAGGGGACAGAACATATAAATTCAATCAGCTACAACTTAAAACCCGGCACATTTTCAATTGTCATGCCGTACCAGATTCACAGAATAGATTATTCAGAGCAAAACCCTCTTTCAATCTATGTTGTTGCCATTTCGTTTGAGGAGCTTTTAGCACCATCAAGCATTTTTTACAGAATAGGAGAACTGCTTTTAAGCTATGACGAAAATGTCCTTCCCTATTACTACTTTGAAGGCAAGGAAAAAGAGTTGATGGACAGGCTTTTCAAAGAAGCATGGACGTATTTTAACCAGGAAGATGTGTGGGCAGAGATAATACTCAAAGCCAAGATTTTGGAGATAGTTGCATACTTTTGATAGGTGCAGGAATTTGGCAAGTGCTGAAAACTCTCAAAGACCTGCTCCTTCTGTTGTCCAAAACAGAACTCAGAAAGACAGTATTCCTGTTCCGAGCGACTACTGGCAGCTTGTGTACTATGTACATAAGAATTATAACCAGAACATAGACCTCAAGGTTTTGTCAAAAGAGTTTCACTTAAGTCCCTCTTACATAAGCCAGCTTTTTAAAAAGCTTGTTGGGAGCAACTTTCACAACTTTTTGAACGAAGTGAGGCTTCAGCACGCATGCAGCCTGCTTCTTTCAACCGACAAGCCTGTAACAGACATCGCGCTTGAGGTTGGCTTTGATTCATATTCCACCTTTGCCAGGGTTTTTCACAAGCACAAAGGTATGAGCGCCCAGGAGTTCAGGAAAAGAGGGGGAGCTGGGTAGAACTTGAGGTGAACAGGGCAAGGTGCAGTGGACAGTAATGTTTCGTAGATTAGTGAATAAAAAATTTTTATTTGTAAAATTGAAACATAGAACAAGTCTCACAAATGAATTTTGGTTAGCTAAAAGAGTGATGGGAAATACAACATAGAAAGTCAAGAGGCGGGTGTGCTGCCCGCCTCGCAAGAGAAAATGTTTTTACTTTCCTGCCTCTTTTTTCAAAATCTCTTTTATCTCCTCAACACCTGCAACTCTGCCAGAGAATATGAGCTTTTCATCTACAACAAGCGCAGGTGTTCTCATAACACCGTAGGACATTATTTTTTGGATATCTTTTACCTCTTCAAATGAAGCCTGAATTCCAAGCTCTTCAACTGCCTTTTTAGCATTTTCCATTAGCTTTTTGCAGTTTGCGCAACCACCACCAAGAATTTTAATTACCATTTCAATATACACCTTCCTTTCAAAGTATTTTATCCAAGAATCAAGTTGAAAAGATAACCTGTTATAATTATACCACAGCCAACAATTCCCACAAAGATTGCTAAAAGCTGGGGTTTCAAAACTCTTCTTAAAAGTATCATTTCAGGTAGCGACAGTGCTGTTACACTCATCATGAAAGAAAGCGATGTTCCCATTGAAACTCCAAGTCGTCTGAACTCGCTAACAAGAGGGATTATTCCCGCTGCATTGGAGTAAAGAGGAATTCCAAGTGCTGTTGCGAAAATTACAGCAAATGGATTGTTTCTGCCGGCAATCTTTGCAAGTGCTCCTGTTGGGATGTAGCCATGCAAGAAAGCACCTATTCCAATTCCCACAACAACAAATATCCATACCTTTCTTATAAGCTGAAGGGTAAACTCAAGGGTTTCTGACAGTCTTTTGTTGAGAGTTTTCTTTTCTTCCTGGTATTGAACATCGCCAACTTTTATTTTAAACACATAATCTTCAATGTATCTTTCAAGGTTTAACTTTCCGATGAGAATACCAGATACAATAGCAATTATTTCTCCGGAAAGAACGTAAATTGTAGCCACACTAAGTCCGAAGTTTGCATACAGAAGACCAAGCGCAACCTCATTTACCATTGGAGCAGCAATCAGATACGAAAATGTCACCCCAAGTGGTATTCCTGCTTCGACAAATCCGATAAAAAGAGGCACTGCTGAGCATGAACAAAACGGAGTTACAATTCCTAAAAGTGCAGCTAAAATGTGAGCAATGTAAACATGCTGTTTTTTGTGCGATAAAATGTCTCTTGTTTTTTCAGGAGAAAAAAAGGTTCTTATAAAAGTTATTATGAAGACTATTATAAAAAGCAGTATAAAGATCTTTATTGTATCAAAGATAAAAAAGTTAACTGCACTTGCAAGTTTTGAACCCGGCTGGATTTTAAAGACTGAGTATGTTAAAAAATCAGCAAACTTTTGCACAGGTAAAAACAATCTAAATCACACCTTTCACCCATGGTCAAGATTTTTACGCCATTTTCTTGTAAAGGTTTTTCTTTTTATTCTTCAACAAAAGCTTTTAAATTAGCGGCAGCAAGTTCTTGAGCACTTTCTATTAAGGACTTCACAAGTTCATTTTTAATTCTGTAGTAAATGTTGAGACCCACTTTATTAGCTTCTACAATTCCAGCATCTTTCAGAATTTTCAAATGCTGAGACAAGTTTGGTTGAGAGTACTCAACAAGTTGGTTCAGCTCACATACGCACTTTTCGCCATCTAAAAGATATTTCACAATCTTTATGCGCAAAGGATGTCCAAGAGCTTTGAATATCTTAGCAATGCTCTCTTCCTTGAACATTTTTTCACCTGCTTTATAAGCTAATAAGCATTTAATTATATAATAAACTAATTAAAACAGTTTTGCAAGAGGAATTTCGAAAAGTCCTCTTTAAATGTTTATTGAACATAAGAAAACCACCTAATTAACAATTTGTTTACAAATTGTTAACTATCCCTTTAAACTTTTGCAAAGGTTGATATATTATAATTTAACTAAAAAGCATAAGGAAGGGAGCAGAAAATGCAAGGGCTGGTGAACTACCATCCACCTGAAGAGGTGGCGGCTTCCTGCTTCATCGACCAGACTTGCTACCGGGGAAGGAATCCCCAGTAGTAGAGGTCCAGGTCTTCCACAGGCGTAAATTCGGGTGGTCCCCACCCTACTAACCGCTTATATAAACAATTCCATAGTTTCTCAAGTTTCTCGCTGCATTTTCGTCCCTATCATGAATCGTTCTACATTCAGGACATTCCCATACCCTATCCTTCAGTTTTAACTCCTTGTTGATATATCCACATATACTACACATTCTCGAAGATGGGAATGTCTTATCTACCTCTATTACTCTCCTGCCATACCAATCTGCCTTGTATCTAAGATATTCTAAAAACTTTGACCATGAACTATCAAGAATGTGTTTGGATAATCTTGTTTTTGATAGTCCTTTTACGTTCAAACTTTCGACCACCACGACTTGGTTCTCGTCTATGATGGTCTTGGAAAGTTTGTGCAAAAAATCTTCCCTTGCATTTTTTACATACTCATGCTCTTTTGCAAGCCTTTTTCTTGCTTTCTCCCAGTTTTTAGAGCCTTCCTCCTTCCTTGACAGTTGCCTTTGTAGTCTTTTTAGTCTTTTTTCAGCTTTGATAAGATATTTCGGATATTCAACCTTCAAAGTTCCTGTGTCATTTGCAATTGTTGCAAAACTTTTCAAACCTAAATCTATCCCGCCAATAAAATTCTTTGGCTCTTTTACCTCATTTCTTGGATCTTGTTCATCTACAAGTACACTTACATAGTATTTGTCTGCTTTCGTTTTTACAACTGTTGCAGATTTTATTTCCCCTTCAAACTTTCTGTGAAATACTGTTTTTATTCCACTTTTTATCTTTGGCAGGTAAATAAAACCTTTTTCAAAATCTACTCTAATTGTTTCATTGCCATTTTTGAGTCGCTGGTTGTTTGTTGTGTATGACTGCTTATCTTTCTTTTTCTTGAACTTTGGCATTCTAAAATGTTTCGGGTTTTTGAAATGGTTTCTGAACGCCTTTTCCTGCTCAAGTTGAACATTCGCAAGTGCAAGACTGTCTGCTTCTCTCAGGAAAGGGTATTCCTTTTTATATCTTGCTGGAGTTATCCTTGGAATCTTTCTACCCTGTCTTAAGGTTTCAAGCTTTTCTTCTAACATCTTGTTCCATACAAATCTACAACAACCAAATGTCTTTTCAAAGAATTCTTCCTGTGCTTCAGTTGGATATATTCGATACCTATATGCTTTCAACATTTTCTTTTCTCACCTTGACTTTCAATGTATTTTCTAATTACTTCAACTGGGGCACCACCACTTGTCAGTAAACAATAACTTCTTGACCAAAAATATTCCTTCCATAGTTTTTGCTTAATTTCAGGAAATTCTTTTTTTACGAGTCTTGAAGAGGCACTTTTATAAGCATTTATAAACTTGGAAAGTGGTGTTGTAGGAGTCGCCTTGAACAAAACATGAATGTGGTCTTTATCATGATTCCACTCAATCAGGGTTATGTTGTAATTGGGTTGAATGTACTCAAAAATTTCTTTTAGTCTTTTTGAAATTTTCTCATCTATCACATCTCTTCTGTATTTTGTCACTAAAATCAAATGGTAGTAGAGAAGAAATACTGAATGTTTATTTGAGTCAAATTTCATAATCATCACCAGTTTTATTATATACCGAAACTGAATATTTATCAACCGCAATTCATCTCCATCTTATACACGATGGAGACTTCTTGCGGAATGTTCTGTTAAAACGTTCGGTGAGAAATATTTTAAGAATTCCTGCAAGAAGTATACTATTAGGACTTTTAATATTTGTTGTATCTTTTCTCACAATGATGGGATTTGCAATAGAGAGCGGAACAAAGACAAGCATTATGAATATTAGAAGATCGCTGAGCAATGATGTGAGGCTAAGCGTCAATTTCAGAGAGCTTATGAGAAGGTATCAACTAATTTCAAGAAGGATGCTCAAAAGCTTGGAATTGACACAACAAAGTATATGCTGAATGCAAATGACAATCTGTTCAACAGAATAGCTGCACCAATTGAAAGAATTTCCTCTTTTTCAAGGGTTACAATTATTGGAATATTGATAGCAGGTGCTATTATCATAATGCTTCTTATGAGTATTGTGATAAGAGAAAGAAAGCTTGAGATAGGTATATTGCGGTCATTAGGACTCAAAAAGGGGAAGCTGGCAGCACAGTTTGCAATGGAAGCTCTTATTATAGCACTTGTTGCCACATTTCAATTTATAGCAAGCTAAATATATTTAAAAGTATGATAGTTTTTATTCATTTTTAATTACTCATATTGATATTTTCTAAGTCTTTTAACAATAATAGGCAAAAACAAACAAAATTTTTGGCTTTGGTAAATAAGAAAAGAAAAACAAAATTATTAAAAGGGCAAGGAATTACTCAGATAGTATATAGCAATTTGAGTTCTGTTTTTAAGTTCTAACTTTTCAAGAATAGTAGAGATATAATTGCGAACAGTTCCTTCTGAGATGAAAAGCATTTTTGAAATATCTTTATTTGAATATCCCTGTGCAATTAACCTTGCAATTTCAAGTTCTCTTTCAGAAAGATTTTTTAACTTATTTTCAGTTGTATTAACATTTTGCAAGTCTTTTTTAAAAATGTTTGCAACAAATAAAGCTATTTCCTTATCTATTACAACTTTGCCGTCTAAAACAGCATATATTGTGTCTATAATATGCTGAGCATCTGAGCTTTTGAGAATATAACCATCTGCTCCAAAGCTCAGGCTCTTTTTTATATAATCTTCTTCGCAAAAGGTTGTAAGTATAATAACCCTGACATTTGGAAATCTAACTTTTATATTAAAGGTGCCTTCAATTCCATCCATCACAGGCATTCTGATGTCCATAAGAACAACATCTGCATTTCTTTTTTCAAGAAACTCTATTGCCTCTTTTGCATTTGTACAAAGCCCTGTAATCTCAAAGTTTTCAAGTTCAAGTATGATTTTTAGCCCATATAAAACATCTTTATTGTCATCAACAATAAGTATTCTTGTTTTTTCCACTCAAGTCTTTCCCCCTTGATATTTTAATGGAACGAAAACAACTATAGAAAAACCAGAATGATTGTCTATGTTTACTGTTGCTCCCATTGATTTTGACCTTGATTTTATGCTCAAAAGTCCGATACCTTCTCTGATTTCGCCTCTTTTGGTACCATTGTCATGTATTTGGAGTCTAACATACTCAGGGTTTGAAATGAGCCAAACCTTAACTGAGGTTGCATCTGAGTGTTTTGAAACGTTTACAAGAGTTTCTTTCAATATTGCCATAAGGTTTTCGAATACATGAGAAGGTATATCTTCTATATTGCCCTCAGTTACAAGTTTTACATTGCAAAAGTTAAAATTTTCTATTATATTGTTCAGATAATTTGCTTTTGATAAAAAAGAAGCTTTATTTGAATATACAAAATTTCGAAGATTTTGATACGAAAGTTGAGTATGCATCAAACAGGATGACAGAATCTGATTTATCTTGTCATCTTCAAGTACTCCTTTTTTGTCTAAAAGAGTTTTCAAAGCGTTCAGCTGAATATTGAGCGCAGCTAAGCTGTGACCTACAGAGTCGTGTAAAGATGATGCCATCTTCATCTGCTGAGTTTTTTCAGCAAGCTGTTTTATATACTGCTGGGATTCAAGAAGTTCTGATTTCAATCTATTTAGCTGTGTATTTAAAAGCCTTAGCTTGTCAATATTCTCCAGATATTTTTGTCTGCTAATTTCAAAAGTTGTGTGTAGATGTTCTGTGTACACAACAAGCGCGGATATCAATAAGTAGTCTTTTATAATAACTGGAGGTATAAAAAATGCTGGCACAAGCAAAACTGCAAATGTTGCAACAAACAAAGGTTTTTCTTTGTTGCTTAAAAAAATGGCTACAGAGCATGGTATAAGAAAAGAAAATTCCCATCCGCACATGTTAACTGAAGTTGCAATTATCAAAAGCTGAAGAAAAGATGCGGTTAAGATTAAAGTTCTGGATTTAAGATATTCAGTTTTTAAAAAATCAAATGATAAAAATGTTATCAGAAAAAATATAGAAATCTTTGATAATCTGGAAGCAGAATATAAACTAAGGAGTATGTATGAAGCTATAATTAGCGATAGCATACTGAACCTCTGTTAAAGAGTGTTTTGTTAGTTTATTTTACCATACTTAAAGTTTGTAGTTTACACCTTTGCAATTAGATTTTTAGAAAGCTGTTTTATTCCCACCAGAATAAAAAGTATGCAGAATGATATTACTATGATTATATCTAAAAACATACTTCCAAGTGGTTTTGAAAGAAGCACATTTTTAGTCAGAACTGCTGCATATGTTGTGGGGAAAATGAGAGCAATCTTTTGCAAAAAGTTTGGCATTATATTCAAAGGCCAGTAACAGCCGCCAAGCATGCACATTATTGTTACAACCATTGAGTTTATAGTAGAAAGTTTTCGCATATCATTTACTATGCTTATTAACATAACACCAAATGCTACAAACATAAAGCTACAGGCAGATAGAACCAGAATAACAGCTGCTATATTTTGACCAAAAGAAAGTTTTAACCCAAAGGTACACATTACAACAAAGAAAATTATCTGAATTAACGTTACAGAGAATATACTCAAAATTGACTGGAGGATGTAACTTTGTTTTGATATTGGAGCGCAAAGAATTCGAAGTATAACTCTTTCATGATAATCTTTGAGAATTATGTTTGAAGCATTCAGAGCAAGCCAGAAAAGAGACATTACAAAGAATCCAGAGGCAAAAGTAATCGGCAGCTGTTTTGAATTCTGATGGATAATATTGGTTTTCACAGCTGGTGCGTATGACAATATATTTTCTGACACTTTTAAGTAATCGTGAACAAGTCTTTTTTGTGAGATGATTATTCGTATTGTACTGTTTAAATATTCTTTTACAATCATATGAGTTTCAGATTTTCCAAATGTATACATCTTTATACTTTTTCTCTTCTGGTTTAATATATCTTCAACATTTTTATTTGTCAAATCAATCACACAATCAATTCCACTTTGCACCATCTGGTTCACAATAGATTTTGATCTGTCAAAAGGTTTTATGTTAAAACATTTTTTGAGCTCTTTTTCAATAAGTTTTACCTCAGGACTTTTTTCGGTATCTGTGATAATTCCAATGGTGTACGGTGCTTCAACACTTGTTGAAAAAAATGTAGAAAATGAGATTGCAATTGCAGGAAGTATTATCATAAAAAACAGGTTAAGTTTATCTTTCAAAAGCCGCTTTATGTTTATTTTGAAAACTGCCATGGTTTCACCATCCTCATCAGAAATATACATATTATTGCAGCTGCTGCGCAAAGCACCCCGAAGTACACAAATGCGTTTTTCAAAACGGTTATTTCAGATGAATTATATATTATGCTAAACAATGTTGATTGCACAACGTTGTTTGGCAGAATGTCTCTTATAAAAACAAGAAATCTGTTTGTTATATCAACTCGTGTATATCCACCAACCAGAAATGTAGCTATAACAGAAAATGAACTTATCAAAACATTTGAAACAACATAACTTCTGGCAACAAGTGCAATCAAAATTCCAAGAAGAATGCAAAATACACTATAGATTAGAATTAAAAGGAATACAAAAGAAAGATTTTTGCCCCAGTTAGCGTGGTATACCAGCTTTGAAAAGATTATGATTATGCAAAGCTGTGCATACAAAAGCACCGTCTGCGCTAATGCTTTTGATACAAATATTATCTGTGGGCTTTCAGGTGATGCAAAAAGTCTTATTAAGGTGTTCTGTCTTCTTTCTTCTTCTATTACAGCAACTCCAGCAAAAGCGCCGTAAAGAGCCATCATAACAACCATTGTAACGGCATAGTAGTCAATAGCTCTTGGGAAGCGTCCGGAAAACGCAGATTCGAATTCTACATTTTCTGGGATATCTTGAGGGGTGTAAATGCTTTTTGCAAATTTATAGTAGTTTGAAAATATAGAAAAATAAACTTTTACAAAACCGGCTTCAGGAAAGCCTTCTTTTGCTGTGATTTGTATATCAAAACCAAAAGGGCTGTAGCTTTTTGGATTGTTTTCTTGGCATTCTTTGAACAAAACAACAGCTGCATATTTGTTTGAATTTGAAAACCTTTTTATAGCATCTGACTTTGAAGAAACAACTTCTGCATAAAACAGCTTTGAAAAGGTTTTGTCGTTTTTCAAGAGAATATCATAAATATATGGTTTAAGATTATCTTCAAAAACAAGAATAATATTAGTCTTTGGAATGTCAGTTTGTTTGAAGTATCCAGACAGAGCATTTCCAAGTATAAAAATGATAACAATTGGGAAGATAAGCATTATTGAAAGAAGCGGAATACTCATAATATTTTCTTTTAAAGTAAAGAAAAATGCTTTAACTGCTGATTTCATGAACAACCTCTCCTTTTTCGTCTATGGTATAACCCATTACTGCAAAATACAATTTTTCCATAGTTGGCTTTTCATATGATATTGAAATTATTTCACATTGTTCTTGAGAGAGAACTTCGATGATATCTTTTATTAAATTGCTGGACTTGTTTGCAGTGATTATAAGTTCGTTTTCAGAAAAAGATGTTTTTTCTATTCCATTTATTTTCTTAATTTTTGAAATAGCCTCATCTTTGAATCTGCCAAGTTTGATTCTTATTATATTGTTGTTTGATAGTTTTCTGATAAGAAACTCTTTTGGACCGTATTCTATTATAGTTCCTTTGTTTATAAAGGCAACAGATGTGCATATTCTGTCAACTTCTTCTATGTAGTGAGTTGTATAAATAATTGTAATACCACTTCCAGAAAGCTTTTCAACAGATTCTAAAATCAGTTTTCTTGAGAATATATCAATTCCGACAGTTGGTTCATCCATTATCAGGAGTTTTGGATTATTCAAAAGAGCTGCGGCAATGTTTACCCTTCTTTTCATACCGCCGGATAAATTTTTTACCTGTTTTTTCATACTGTCCTGCATCTGAACAAACTCAAGTGCAAATTCTATTCTTTCTTTTAAAACTCTACCTGATAAGTTGTAAAGAGAGCCAAAAAAACTGAGATTTTCATAGACGGTAAGGTTGCTGTAAAGTGCTATTTCTTGAGGAACAATTCCAATTTGCCATTTTAGTTCTTTCAAAGCTTTATTTAAAGGTTTTTTGAAGATATATATTTCGCCTCTGTCAAATGATGTAAGTCCTAATATGCAGTTTATAAAAGTTGTTTTTCCTGCACCGTTTGGACCTAAAAGTCCAAACACCTCTCCTTCTTTTATCGAAAGTGAAAGGTTATCAAGAGCAAGAACATTTGAATATCTTTTCACAAGATTTCTGACTTCAAGTGCATGCATGACTTTTTAACACCTTCTTTACAAAAATTAAATTTTACTGCTGATATTAGAATAAACTATTAAAGAAAATTTTTGTAGTGACATTTGTCATGTTTTTGTTAAAAGATTATTTACAAATTTTTAAATATTTCTTTATACTTTTTTAAAAATTTTTGGATTTAATATTAAGTAGAAGAGATGAAAAAAAGACTCCTCCTTTTAGAATAGATTTTGGAAGGGGCGGCAAATGAGCAAAGGCATTTGTCCTTTGCAACCGCCCCTTTCTTTGTTGATAAGTTTGTTTTTTAATTCTATATCAAACAATTTATTATATACCACACAACAGGTCCGAATATAGCAGGGAGAAGGTTGCCAACCTTGATTTTAGATACTCCAAGCATGTTAAGACCAATTGCAAATATCAAAACAGAACCTACCATTGACATTTGAAGAACAACTGTATCTGTCAAAAATGGTTTAACAAAACCTGCCAGAAGAGTTATGCTTCCCTGATATAAAAGGATTGCTATGCTTGAAAACATAACGCCAATCCCAAGTGTTGCAGAAAATATTATTGAAGTTATACCGTCTAAAATGGATTTTGCAAAGAGAATGCTATAATTATGCTCAAGTCCATCTTCAAGGCTTCCTACAATAGCCATAGCACCAACACAAAAAACAAGGCTTGCTGTAACAAAACCTTCTGTAAACGTAGAATTTTCTGACTTTATAAATCTTGATATGGACATTTTAATTCTTTCGCCAAATGACTCTAAAAAATCCTCTATTTTTAATATCTCACCAAAAACTCCACCGATCACAAGAGAGAAAATCATGAGCATTATAAACTGCCTGTCTATTTTTCCGTTTGAAAGTACCTTGAACATACCCTGCAGTACTCCGGAGATTCCAATGAATATAACAGAAAGAGATATTGCCTGCATGATTGTTGTTTTAAATCTTTCTGGTATTCCGGATTTTAGAGTAAGTCCCAAAATAGAACCTACAACCACCAAAACAGCATTTACTATTGTTCCAAGCCCCGTCATTGACAACTCTCCTTAAAGTAAATTTATTGACTTAGAAATAGTTATAGTAATATAATAATTATAAAATCATAACTATTTTCTGTCTCAAAAAAATCAAAACTTTTGATATTACCGAATTAATTTATTAGTTATGTTCATATAACAAATTGAGAGGCTTTAAAAGTTTTTAAGGGTATTTATTCCAAGATATTATATTACTCTACTCAAAAATTTTCAACTTAAAAAGGAGTGTTCTGATATGAACATTTCAAAAGAGATGATAAGTCAGATTGCTGAAAACATGTTGTCTCTTTTTCCGCTAATAACCAATAAGATTCTTAAAAAAGATGTGTTTTCTGAAAGATATGGACTTTTGCCGAGGTTTATACATGTGTTGCATATTATAGATGTGTTTGGTCCGATAAACATGTCTGAGCTTGCAAAACGACTAAACATTTCAGCTCCTAATTTAACGCCTATTGTGGATAAGCTTATCTCAGAAGGATATGTGGAAAGGCTCAAAGATGATTCTGACAGAAGAGTTTCAATAGTACAAACAACAGAAAAAGGAAAAGAGTTTTTAAATGTTCATGCCCAGTGGGTAAACCAGAACCTTGAGATTAATCTTTCAAGACTTTCTGAGGACGAGATTGAAGAGCTATGGTATCTGCTAAAAAGGCTCAAAAAACTTGTTTTAAAAATGATAGGATGCTGTGAACATAAAGGAGGTCAATAAAAAATGCTAAAACTTTTCAGATACTTAAAACCATATATGTGGGCTGTGATTTTAGCTCCCTTGTTTATGATTTTAGAGGTTGCAATGGATATAATGCAGCCAAGGTTTATGGAAAAAATAATTGATATTGGGCTGAAAAGAGGCGATATGGAATACATTTTTAGGACAGGGCTAATAATGATTTTGGCAGCTCTGATTGGTATGATTGGCGGTGGAGGATGTGTTGTGTTTTCAAGTATTGCAAGCCAGAACTTTGCTTACGACTTGAGATGCGATTTGTTCAAAAAGATAATGTCATTCTCGTTCAAAAATGTTGACAGGTTTCGTCCGGAAACTCTTATAACCAGGCTTACCAATGATGTTGTGCAGATGCAAAACATTGTAATGATGATGCTAAGAATAGTTGTGCGAGCGCCATTTCTTTTCATTGGTGGAATTATAATGACTCTTACAATAGACCCAAAACTTTCGCTCATTTTGTTTATTTCAATACCATTTGTAATATTAATCTTTTATATTATGATAAAATACAGCTTTCCTTTATTTTCTCAGCTCCAGAAGAGAATAGACAGAGTGAACGCTGTAATGCGTGAAAATCTTTTAGGAAGCAGAGTAGTAAAAGCTTTTGTCAGACATGAACATGAACTCAAGAGGTTTTATAATGCAAATAGAGAGCTTTTAGAAACTTCCATGAAAGCTTTTGGTATTGTTGTAGTTACAATGCCACTGTTTGGACTTGTCATGAACATTGCAATGGTAGGTGTTGTATGGTTTGGCGGGTTTGAAGTGAAATATGGTAGTTTGCAAGTAGGGCAGCTTATGGCATTTATAAACTATACAATGCAGATACTGTTTTCTCTCATGATGATAGGTAACATCTTTTTATTCATCACAAGAGCAAGTGCCTCTGCAGAGAGAATCAATGAGGTTCTGGAATGTGATATTGATATCAAAAATAAAGAAAACGCAATCAAAAAACCAATTGAATTTGGAAAAGTGGAGTTTAGGAATGTAACATTTTATTATAATCAAGACGAGGAAAATCCGGCACTTGAAAACATATCATTTGTTGCACAACCCGGTGAAATAATTGGTATTATTGGCACAACAGGTGCTGGAAAATCTACTCTTGTAAGTTTAATCCCAAGACTTTATGATGTTCAAGAAGGCGAGGTTTTAGTTGATGATATAAATGTAAAAGATTATGACGTTGAAGTTTTACGAAAGAGTATCAGTATAGTTTTGCAAGACACAATTCTCTTTACAGGAACAATTAAAGAAAATATTGCATGGGGCAATGAAAATGCTACTATGGAAGAAATAATACAAGCTGCAAAGGCAGCACAGGCTCACAATTTTATTATGAGTTTTGAAAAAGGATATGAGACAGAGGTGTCTGAGCGTGGAGTAAATCTTTCAGGTGGGCAAAAACAAAGAATCTCAATTGCCAGGGCTATCTTGAAAAAACCAAAAATATTAATACTGGATGACTGTACATCAGCTGTTGATATGGCAACTGAAAAAAAGATTCAAGCAGCTTTGAAAGAATACATGGTAGGTACAACAACCTTTATAATAGCCCAGAGGATATCGTCCATAAGACATGCAGATAAGATAATTGTCATGGACGCAGGCAAAATTGTGGCAATTGGTACGCATGACCAGCTTGTAAAAGACTGTCCAATCTACAGAGAGATTTACTTGACTCAGAGTGGAGAGGAGGGAAACAAAATTGCCTGATAAAAAACAACAGACTTCATTTCAACCACCTGTATTTGGACCGGGTCCTGTACCGGGAAGAGGACCGGGACACAGATTTTTGTCCAAAGGTGCAAAACCCAAGGATTTAAAGTCTACTTTGAAGAGGTTGTGGATATATTTTAAAGAGTTTAAAATTTTGCTTTTTGGTATATTTGCTACTGTCGTGATAGGTGCAATTTTGCAGATCATTTCTCCTCTTTTAATACAAAAAGCCATAGATGGATATATAGTTCCCAAAAAGCTTGATGGACTTTATAAAATAGTGCTGGCTATGATAGGAATTTATCTTCTTAACTCCTTGTTTGCTTATCTTCAGGGCTATGGGATGATGACAATTTCTCAGAAAGTAGTTTTCAAGATGCGAAATGAGCTTTTTGCAAAACTCCAAAGGCTTCCGATTAAAGTTTTTGATACAAGAGCACATGGAGATTTGATGTCAAGACTGACAAACGACATTGATGTTGTGACAAATACTCTCAATGCAAGTTTAACTTCAATATTTTCAAGTATTATAACCATAACAGGCTCAATAATTGTTATGCTAATTTTAAGTCCTTTGCTTACAATTTTAACACTGACAGTTGTGCCGCTTATGTTCTGGCTCACAAACCTTATTGCAACAAGAACAAGGAAACTTTTTTCCCAAAACCAAAAGCTTTTAGGTAGTTTGAACAGTATAATTGAAGAAGATATAACTGGTCAAAAGGTAATCAAGGTTTTTACGAGAGAAGCAAAAGAGATGCAAAAATTTGAAAAGGTAAACAGAGAGCTTGCAAAGACAGGTATAAAAGCCCAGATATTTTCAGGTATTATCCCTCCTCTTATGAACCTTTTGAACAACCTTGCATTTATAATTGTTGCAGCGTCAGGTGGTTTTTTAGCGCTCAAAGGTTTTATAACTGTGGGAACAATTGCAAGTTTTATTCAATACGCAAGACAGTTCACAAGACCATTAAATGAGCTTGCAAACCAGTTTAATCAAATACAATCTGCATTTGCTTCAGCTGAAAGAGTTTTTGAGATAATGGATGAGGTAGAAGAAACCTCTTTTGAAGATGAAATTGAGCTACAAGATATTAAAGGCGAGGTTGAATTCAAAGACGTGTGGTTTTCTTACACAGAAGGACAACCTGTTATCAAAAACGTGAGTTTTAAAGTAAAACCCGGGCAAATGGTAGCCCTTGTTGGACCTACTGGAAGTGGAAAGACAACAATTGTGAATTTGCTTAGCAGATTTTATGATATAGACAGCGGGCAGATTTTGATTGACGGTATTGATATAAGAAGGATAAACAGGCATAGTCTCAGAAAAAAGCTTGGAATTGTTCTTCAAGACACATTTTTGTTTTCAGAAACTGTTAAGGAAAATATAAGGTATGGAAAACTTTCTGCTACAGACGATGAAGTAATATTAGCTTCAAAGATGGCAAATGCACATGAGTTTATAAAACATCTTCCACATGGTTATGATACGGTGCTTACAGACAACGGAATGGATTTAAGCCAGGGTCAAAGACAGCTTTTGGCAATTGCAAGAGCAATATTATCCGACCCGGCAATTCTTATATTGGATGAGGCAACAAGCAACATCGATACGAGAACAGAAAAGCTTGTTCAAAGCGCAATGTTAAATCTCATGCAGGGAAGAACAAGTTTTGTTATAGCCCACAGACTTTCAACCATCAGAAATGCAGACCTTATTCTTGTCATATACAATGGAAGAATCATTGAACAGGGTACACATGATGAACTTATAGCAAAGAAAGGGTTTTATTATAATCTTTATATGAGCCAGTTTGCAGTAGTGTAAAAGCTCATGACATTGAGGCAAAAATTTTATTAAGAATTCTTACAAGAACTTAAAATAGCTGCCGATAAAAACAAAAATAAAGGCAGCTATTTTATTTTTTTAGACTTATTACAAACATTTCTTGCAACAAACAAAAACTTAAAGTATAATATTTACAGTAAATTTATAAGTAATTGAAAAAATGGTGTCTATGTGTACAAGTTTTATAAAATCTTTTCTTTGTGAGGTGTTATGAAAGATGGAATATTTAAAACCTTCAAATCTTTTAAATCTTGTTTTATCACCAACAAAGGTATTTCAGAAAGTAAAAGAAAAACAGGATTTCTTGGTTTTAATATTTTTAATCCCATTGATATCGGCACTTTCTATGCTTTTTATACCCAGAATACCTGAAGAAGCTTTATTGGAGTATGTGAAAAGAACGGTTGAAGATCCTGAATTGCAAAAGATAAATCTAAAAACTTTAAAAATGACAACATCGCCTGCATTTTTAGCAGGATCAGAATTTTTGCACTATATTATTTCATTTTTTATTACTGCATTTATTTTGCTCATGATTGTAAGACTTGCCGGTGGTGAGATTGACTACAAAAAGGCGCTTACAATTGTGGCTGTTGCAAATATTGTTATGATTCCTTATTATGTTTTCTATGCTATATATGCCAGAGCTGTGAATTTAAATATATTAGATGTTAGTAAAGATTTTAAGTATTTTATAGCAACATACCTGAATGTATTTTCTATCTGGCGGTATGTCTTGATTGGAATTGGAGTATTTGCTGTTTGTGAACTTAACAAAGTTAAGAGTACAATAGTTACAACTATATATGCTATAATTACTCTTATAGCGCCAGTGGCTATACTATTTATACAAAAATAGGAGATTTTGGAGGCAAATAGAAAAAGGGGAGTATTTATTTATGCAAAGCAGTGCAAAAGGGCTAAAAAACTGGCAAAAGGCTATAATTATAGTGTTACTTATATTAGTGGGATTTATTTCAACACTTGTTTTAACAATGCCATCTGGAAAAAAAAATAATACTTCATCTAAGCCAAAGACTGCAAAGGTTCAGAAAATTTCGCTAAAACAAACCCTTTTAGCATCCGGCACTGTGCAGAGCAGCAAAACAAGAAGTGTCATATCAAAAGCAAGTGGTACTTTAAAAAAGGTTTTTGTCAAAAACGGTCAGTATGTCAAAAAAGGAAATTTAATTGCTCAGATAGATGATACTCAGGCGATTGCTAAGATAGAGTCTTTGAAAAGACAGCTTTCAGACCTTGAACTTCAAAGAGAAAGTTTTCAAAGTCAGCTTCAGAACTTTATTTTAGAATCTCCGCAAGACGGATTTGTACAAAATCTTTCAGCTCAAGAAGGGTTGCTTGTCACACAGGGAATGCAGATTATGACAATTGTAGATGATTCAAAGATGAAAATGATTGTTCAGCTTCCTGCGTGGTGTTACGGAAAGGTAAAAAAGGGGCAAAAGGTAGATGTTGCAATATCTGAGATTACCAGTACTATAGAAGGAACTATAGAAGGTATTGGGAACAGATTGTATAAAAATCAGGATAATATTTTGGGATTTGATGTAAAAGTATTGCTTCCCAACAGAAACGGTATGCTTTTAGAAGGTACTAAGGCAAGTGTAGTTTTGAATCTTTCAGGCGGCGAAAAGGCAATAGCGCTTGGTGAAGGAGTTTTAGAGGCATTTTCAAAAAAGACAGTTCTAAGCCCAGTTACTGGTAAAATAGAGCAGGTCTTCGTTGAGAATGGGCAAAAAGTAAAAAGTGGTCAAGTGCTTCTGAGGTTTTCTTCGGAGGATATCGAAAGACAGGTAAAACAGCTTGATTTAAAAATTGAGGATATAGAGGCTCAGATAGAGGAAGCAGAAAAGGAACTTAAAAATTTTGAGGTTTTATCCCCAATTGATGGTAAAGTAGTTGATTTGAATTTGCAAGACGGTGATATTGTAACAGCTGGACAGGTTATATGTTCTGTATTTGATCCTGAAAATTTGGTTATTACAGCTTATGTTGAGGAACTTGATATCTTGAAGATAAAGCCTGGGCAGAAGGCTGAGATAAAACTTGATGCTGTGCCGAGCACAAAAGTAAAACCTGTAGAAGGATATGTTGACGAAATTTCCGAAAAAGCTCAGAGTGAAGACAGCATTTCAAAATTTATTGTTAAAATAAAATTTAAAAATCCGGGCAGTGTAAAGTTTGGTATGCATGCCGATGCGGAGATAATATTGAAGCTGAAAAAGGGTGCTCTGACAGTACCAATTGAGGCTGTTCATAAAGAAAATGGAAAGTATTATGTTTATGTTTATAAAGAAAAGCCAACCGGCAAGAGCGAAAAGACAAAGAAAACTGATGAATATGGAATTGGTGATTCTTACTATAAAAATAGTGAAAAGAGATTTGTCAAAGTTGGAGTTGTAACCGACAAGTATGTTGAAATTACAAGTGGATTAAAGGAAGGCGAAGAGGTAGTACTTCCAAAGTTCACTTCTGAAAATAACACAAAATCTCTTTTTGAATAAAGGAGTAGACACTATAAGATGGAGAAATTTGTGCTTTCTTGCAAGATGGCAATCCAGAGCATTTTTCTTAACAGGTTAAGATCGTTTCTGACACTCCTTGGTGTTGTAATAGGAGTTGGAGCAGTTGTTGCGGCAGTAGGGCTTGCGGAAGGTACTACTGCGAGCATAACAAAAGAGATAGAAAATCTTGGAACAAATATTGTGTATGTTTTTATAAGACCGGCTTCAAAAAGTGAAGATATATCAATTGAGGAATTTTTAGATTTTGCAAGCAAAAATAGCGATGTTATACTTGGTGTAAGTCCGTTTGTTCAGTATCCGGCTGTGGCGCTTTTCAAAAAGGAAAAAGAAGAATGCCAGATTATTGGGGCAACATCAGAATATATGATGGTTCAAGGTCTTTCTTTGTCTAAAGGGAGGTTTATATCTCCTGTTGATGCTGATTTCAGACAAAAAGTAGCAGTTATAGGTTCAAGAATATATGACAGGCTTTTTGACAAACAAAATCCCATAGGGCAGGAGATAAATGTAAATGGTCAGGTTTTCAAAGTAGTTGGTGTGTTGGAAGAAAAACAGGGTAGCAGAGACAATACAATTGACGACAGTATTATAGTGCCTGTGTTTGCAATAGACAGCTTTTCATCAAATGAACAAGCACTTTCAAAAAATTTTCTTGTGCGAACAGTTTCGCCAGATAAGAATAAAGAAGTTAAAAACAGGATAAAGAAGTTTGTAAGCAAGTTTGTAAAAAAAGAAGACAACTATTCTATCTATGATATGTCAGAGCTCATGTCAATGCTGAGCAGGATAACATATTTTTTGATGATAATACTCGGTGGAATTGCCACAATATCTTTAATAGTCGGTGGTATTGGAATAATGAACATCATGCTTGTATCTGTAACAGAGAGAACAAGAGAGATTGGAATCAGAAAAGCAATTGGGGCAAAAAGAAGTGATATAAGGGTCCAGTTTCTTATAGAATCGATGGTTATAACAGGAGTTGGGGGAATAATTGGGATAGTACTTGGTTTTGTTGTGATTGCAGTAGGGATTTCGCGAATTCCGGGTGTTGTACCTGTATATTCATTAAAATGGGCTATTGTAGCTTTTGGAATTTCGGTTTTAATTGGGATTATCTTTGGAATGCTTCCGGCAGAGAAGGCAGCCCGCTTAAATCCTATTGAAGCGTTAAGGTATGAATAAAAGATATATAAAAGCCTAAAAACAGGGTATACAATATAGGCAAGGTAACAAACCCTAAGACTTCTGTATAAGAAGTCTTACCTGCCCGAATAGAGGGAATAGGTTTGGGTTTGACTACCTTGCCTCTTTTTAAAATTTTATAGATTGTCTATAACTCAAAACATTTACATATTCTCCTCCTGCGTCTGCAAAATAAGTTCCTGGATATAATTTTCAAGCTGTTTTGGAAGCCCAAGTATTTTTACATCCATAAACCCCTGGGTTATAAGAGATATTGCCTCATCTTTTGAAAGTCCTCTTGCCATCAGGTATTCTATCTCTTCTTCGGCAATAGGACCGATTGCAGCCTCATGTGAAAGATGGCTTTGCGGTGCGCCGTCAGATAAAAGTTCCGGCACAGCATACATCATTCCGCTGCTTGATAAAAGTATTCCGCGGCAATCAAGGTGCGCTTTTGAGAGGTTCTGCCGAGCCTCCAAAATTCCGCGCGAGTATATCTTTGCGCTGTCTTTTACGATTGCCCTTGATATTGCCTGCCCGCTTGAATTTTCACCTTCCAGTATTATATGTGAGCCCATATCAATCTCGGAGTCTTTTAGCCCATACAAGAGTGAGTTAAAGGATGCAACCGAGTTTTTACCCTTCAGTATTGCAATTGGGAACGACTGTACTGACTTTACAGGCTTTAGAAGAACATAGTTTGAAATAAATACAGCATCATCTTCAACGATAGTTACGCCGCGGGGTCTGACATAGAAATCTTCTGCCCAGTTATGAACCATTGTAAAGGTGAGCTTGCTTCCCTTTTCAAGGTAAAACTCAGAAATTCCAATGTGCAGCCCTTCCTTTACCTTTGGTGCGGTTGCGCATCCGTTTATAATCTGAACCTCTGCACCTTCTTCCAAGATGACAATATTGTGCACGTTTTGTATCCTTGCATTTTCCTGCAGAAGAAGACATGCCTGTATTGGCTTTTCAACCTTCTGCCCTTTGAACACTCTTATAAAATACCCATGGGCAGGATGGGTTGCAGAAAATGCAGTGTATTTATCTCTGTCAGGCTTTACCGCTTTCCAGAAATATTTTTCGCGCACCTCAGGATACTTTTCCAAAGCTTCATTTATATCCAGAATTTCAAGCTGGCCATGGTGCCTTTGCTGAAGCCGCCTGTATACAACAGAGTGGTCAAGCTGCAAGAAACTTCCCGACCGGCCTTCTTCAGATACCTCTATTCCAGCATTAAGGATTGTTTTTTGAATCTCTTCTGGAAGTTTGGAAAGTTCTGAAATCTGGTCTTTTTCCTCTGCCTCTTCAAAGGCGGAAAGATCAATGTCCTGCCCATAAGCTGCCTTTTTATCCAGAGCTGATTTTGCGAGCTCCAAAATCTTTTCATCTATATAGTGTCTTGAAGACAATTTTCACACCTCCCAAACCCGTTTTGCCTTATCTCTTCAAAGAGGTCTTCTGCAGAACCTGAGCATACAAGCTTTCCATCCATCAGAATGTGACCTTTGTCTGCATTGACATACTCTAAAATATACCCTGTGTGTGTGACAATCAGTCCGGAGGTGTGTCGCTTCTTTATCTTTTCGCCTTTTAAAAGCTTTTTAATCACATTTCCCAAAAGGGTTATATTATCAAGGTCAACACCTGATTCTGGTTCATCTAAAAGCACAAGGCTTGGTTTTTGACACAAAAGTTGCAAAAGTTCAGACCTTTTTATTTCACCGCCAGAAAAACCGTAGTTTACTTCTCTTGAAAGATGATCTTCTAAATTTAAAATTCTTGCATACTCTTGGACATCAGCATCTGTATTTCTTATAGATTTTATTATCTCAGAAAGTTTTTGAAGCTCAACACCTCTTATTGCCGGTGGTTTTTGGAACATCATTCCAATCCCAAGCTTTGCTCTCTCATGCGTTGGCATATATGTGATGTCAACGCCATTGAAGATTATCTTGCCTGACGTTATTTTGTATTTTGGAAGACCCATTATGCTCATCATGAGTGTTGTTTTTCCGCTTCCATTTGGGCCAAACAGAATATGAGTCTCTCCATCAGGGATTGTGAGCGATACACCTTTTAAAATCTCTTTTGAGCCAACCTCAACGTGAAGGTCAATGACTTCAAGCATCTTTGCGACATCTCCTTGTCAAAATGGATTTAAAAGTTTCTAACTTATTTATTATACCACCAAAATTGCATTTGCTAACAACAAAGATTTGGCATAAAATTTAAATCAACTTAAGAAAATTGTGGTAAAATAATATCATAATTGATTTTTGAAAAGGGTGAATTTAAAAAATGAAATTAGTTTTGGCAATTGTATCAGAAGTGGATAAGAATAAACTGAACCTTGCACTTATTGAAAACGGGATTTCTGCTACAATTATTTATTCAACAGGTGGTCTTTTAAACAGAGGGACAGTTTCATTCATGATAGGTGTTGAGGATGAGAGAGTTGATGAGGTAATTGATCTTATAAAAAAGAATGTGTCAGAAAGGAGAGAGGTTTCAAAATCTACTTTGCCCCCTGCTTTGCAGAGCCTGTTTTTTATGAGCAAGCAAAAGATTGAACAGGGTGGAGCGGTGATTTTTGTCTTGGATATTGAAAATTTCTTGAAAGTTTAAAATGATAGTTTTAAAATATACCCTGTATGGGTATAATAATATAGGGGTGATTATGAAGATGATTTATGATTGTGCTGTGATTGGAGCAGGACCAGCGGGCTTATCTGCTGCTATAAATCTTGCTCAGACAAACAGAAGTGTTGTTGTGTTTGTTACAAAAGAGGAAGACTCAAGTATCTACAGAGCGCCTGAAGTGAACAACTATCTTGGGTTTCATGGTGTGTCCGGGAAAGAGCTTTTGCAGGCGTTTTATGACCATGCTAAAAAGATGGGTATTGAGATTGTACACAAGAAGGTTATAAACTTCTACAAATCTGGTGATATTTTCACCATAAACGCAAACAACGAATTTTACGAAGCTTATTCTGTCATTTTAGCAATTGGCACACCAAAGAAGACTTTATTAGAAAATGAAAGTGAATTTGTAGGTCGGGGAATTTCTTACTGTGCTGTTTGCGATGGAATGCTTTACAAGGGAAGAACCATTGCCGTTATTGGAGAGGCTATTGAAGCTGAAGAAGAGGCTGAGTATCTTTCTGAGCTTGCAAAAAAGTTGTACTATGTGCCGCTTTATAAAAAGAATGAGTTTCATTTTAAAGATAACGTTGAGGTTATTTTCTCACGTCCAAAAGGAGTTTATGGGGAAGATTTTGTTAATGCATTGGAACTTGAAGACAGGATATTGAATGTAGATGGGATTTTTGTAATCAGAAAAACTATGCCAGCAGACCAGTTAATTTATGGGCTTGAGTTTACAGAAGATGGACACATAAAAGTTGACAGCAAGATGCAAACATCTATTGAAGGGCTTTTTGCAGCAGGAGACTGTACAGGACGTCCTTATCAGGTTGCAAAAGCTGTGGGAGAAGGATTAATTGCAGGTCTTTCAGCTTCAACATATGTCAAAGCGGTAAAAGAAAAGCAAAATAAAAAGGATTGATTCGGCAAAAAAGCCGAGTCAGTCCTTTTTTCTTTTACCAATACACAAGATTTAAAAACATATTTGCAAGCTTTGCCTGTTCTTCAAGTACATTTTGAGGAGTTTTGCCGCAGTAAACAGGCTCAATTTGACGAGATTCTAATGTCCATAAAAAAGCCTTAAATTTTGGATATCTATGAATATTTTCTTTCATGTAGTACAAAAGATCGCAGAGGTTCTGGTAAGTTTCAGAGTTTTTGCTTTTCTCTTTATAAAATTTTTGAGGGTCTACAATTAATTCAAACACCTTCGCAATTTTATACCTATATTCATCCTTTGCGCCTTTGTTTTCAAAATTCTTGATATAATTATAATAGCTTTCGCAGAATATCCTATACATCGTATTTCACCCTAAAAATTTCAAGTTTTTCTAAAAAACTTTTCTTCTTTGTTTCAAAAAAGTCTTTTCTGTTTAAGATTTCCTCAATTATTTTGTTAATTAATTCTTTGTTGCATGAGGGCATTAGTTTATCTATATCTTCGATATCTTTTTCATCAAGCCTAATAATTTTACTGACCACAATGTCTTCTTTTGAAAGAACATAAACTCTTATGTATTCAAAACCCTCAAGCTTTATTGCTCTTTTTTTAAACGATGGTGCTATTGGAGTGCTTTCATATTCGAGAAGGTCAAAATCTCCAAGAAACCTGAGGACTTTTCCAATTTCAGAAGGATAGTTCAAATCTAAAATATCAAAATCACGGGTAGCTCTGTCTAAATACTCACCTAAAATACATGCACAGCCACCTAAAAGGTACAACGAAAAAGGTCTTATTTGCAAGGCTTTTGCAACCTTTTCGGCATCCTTTAAAAGATTAACAAGCTCTTCTCTTTCATGCATTTTGAAAATAAACAGAGTAAAGTTTTCTATATCTTAAATTATACCACACAAAAAATGAAAAAAACAAAAGGGCAACCTTGAAAAGTTTTACTCAAGATTGCCCCTGTGTTAAAACCCACAAGATCCGCCGCAGCATCCGCTTGAGCATGAATATCCGCCGCTGTCTGAACGAGAAGATGAAATTATATTAACACTTTTGAAAACTGCTTCAAGCTCACGGCTGTGACAGCTTGGACATTCAATCTCTTTGTTTTCTCTCTCCTTAATGGAAGCTCTGATATTGAACTCCTTACCACAATCTTTGCACCTCAAATCATAGAATGGCATACCTTATACCCCCTTAATAACAACGAATATCTTAATATTTATTATAAGCAGCATTGAATATTATGTCAATATACTATGGTAGGGTATACTTATAAAAACGAATAAATATCTATTAGAATGAAATACATTTGAATATATTAAGAGATTACTCAACATATCTTTAAAGATTTGTTTTTATGGTATAATCATTTTTGAAACAACAAGAAAGTTTAGAGGAAATAATAAAACGTTTTGAGGGTGAAAGGTACATGCATGAGGTATTTTTTAACCTGGCAGAAAGATTAGGTGTAATTGTCACGTTGGCTTTTTTTCTATCAAAAACTAAATTGTTTGGCAATATACTGAACCAGCAATTAAATATTATTCAAAAAATAGGATTAATAATAGGGGGAGGATTATTTGGGATATTAGGGACATATTGGGGAATACCAATTAAAGGTGCAATTGCAAATTCGCGTGTCATAGGACCTGCTATTGTTGGTATCATTGGGGGACCTTATATTGGTCTTTTGGCTGGATTCATTGCAGGGTTTCATCGCGCTTTGCTGGGTGGTTTTACTGCTGTTGCTTGTGGTATTTCGACAACTGTTGAGGGACTTATTGCAGGTTTGGTGGCTAAAAAATTTTCTGATAAGAAATTCAAATGGTATTTTGGAATTTTAACAGGAATGAGTATAGAGATGCTCCAGATGATTATTATTTTAACTTTAGCAAAACCTTTTAAGGATGCGCTTGACTTAGTTGAAGTGATTGGAATTCCAATGATTGTAATCAATGGCATAGGTATTGGTATATTCTTGCTAATCCTTGAAAGTGTTGTTGAAGAAAAGAAGAAGATAGGGGCAGTGTTTGCAGCAAAAGCTTTGCATATTGCAAATGAAACCTTGCCAATTTTAAGAGAAGGGTTGACTATTGAGACAGCAAAGAAGGTTGCTGAGATAATCTTGAATAAAACTGATGCAGACGCGGTTGCTATTACAGATAGAAACTCAGTGCTTTCATATACAGGTTGTGGGAATCATAAAGAGATTATCAAAAAGGCGATAGAAGACCAAGAAATGTTGCGAACATTGGAAAAAGGAGATATATGCACAGTTTCCAAAAAAGAAAATAATAAAGGTGATGGTAAAGACAACAATTTGACTACTGCAATTATTTGCCCATTATTTATTAAAAACAACTTGATAGGAACCTTGCAACTTTTTTATAATCGTTTCATGCAGCTTAACGAATTTACAACAACTTTCGTTAAAGGCTTATCGCAATTGATTTCTACTCAATTGGAAATTGCTGCGTTAGAGAAGCAAACTAAACTTTTAACAAAAGCTGAACTAAAAGCTTTGCAAGCTCAAATAAACCCGCATTTTCTGTTTAACTCCCTAAATTGTATAGTTGCACTTTGCAGAATTGACCCTGACAAGGCAAGAGAACTAATAATTAAGCTAAGTGAGTATTTTCGACGCAATCTCAGAGAATGGGACCCTTTGATTCCTCTTTCTGAAGAATTAGAAAATGTAAATTTATATCTTACTTTTGAAAAAGCAAGATTTTCAGACAAGCTACACATCGAATTTGATATTAACAATGAGACGACTACTATAAAGGTACCTCCATTTTCTGTGGAGACATTAGTTGAAAACGCTATAAAACATGGATTGCTGCCCAAAAAGGGAGGTACTTTACAAATAAAAGCCTCAAAAAATGGCCATAAAGTTGTGATTGAGGTTGCTGATAATGGTATTGGTATAAATGGAAATACAAAGGATGGAGTAGGACTGACAAACTTAAAGGAGAGGCTGAAGAATCTTTTTGGTGAAGAGGGAGAACTTGTTATAACCCCTAATGAAAAAGGAGGAACAATTGCACGATTAATTATACCTATTACGCATTAAAGGAAGGAGAATTATATGATTAGGGCTATTATAGTTGATGACGAGGAGTTAGCAAGAAAAGAGTTGGATTTTTTGCTTAAAGAAACTAAAGAGGTTGAAGTAATAGCTGAGTTAGATTCGGCAGAAGAGCTTTTTGAAGTTGTTGAAAGGACAAAGCCTGATGTTGTATTTTTAGATATTGAAATGTATGGCTTGAGTGGTTTGGATGCGGCTTTTGAGTTATTGAAAATGCCTCAACCGCCAATTATTGTTTTTGCCACAGCATACGACCAATACGCAGTAAAGGCTTTTGAGCTCAACGCCTTGGATTATCTGCTCAAGCCTTTTTCTCTTGAGAGGGTAAAGCTTTGCATTGAGAGGATAAAAAGAGCATTAGAAAATAGAGGGCTATATACTAAGAAGTTATTAGAGAACCTGAGAGTATTTACTAACAAAAAAGTTTTAATTCACACAGAGGATAAGATTTTATTGTTGAATAAAGAAGAGATTTATATAGCTGAGGCTCAGGGTCGTTATGCAAGGATAAAATTAAAAAACAAGTGGATAGCATCACGTCATTCTCTTTCTGACCTTGAAAAAATCTTAACCGAAGAATTTTTGAAAGTTCACAAAAGTTATATCGTGAATGTTGAGCATATAAAAGAGATAATTCCACTTTTTGGTGGTTCTATAATCCTGAGAATGGCGGACGACAATGCAACTGAGGTACCAGTAGGTAGAACATTTTTAAAAGGATTTAAAGAAAAATTTGGATTAAGGATTTAATTTTTTATTTCATTTTATGCACTATTTCACGCTATTTAATACAAAAATTCAGCATTTTATTACAAATTTATTTTTTAAATAAGGGCTGCATTATAAAATGTAACTAAACAGAATGAAAGATAAAAGTCAAGGAGTGGAGGAAGCTTGAGTGCACTTGAGTTGATAATTGCAGCAGCCCTTATTTTAGTTTTAGCTTATCGCTTCTATGGGAGCTTTTTAGCTGCCAAAGTATTAGTTTTGGATAGCTCAAGAGAGACACCAGCAAAAAGGCACTATGATGGGAAAGACTACGTCCCTATGAACAAATGGATTGTATTTGGGCATCACTTTGCTGCAATAGCTGGTGCAGGTCCTTTGGTTGGACCAGTTTTGGCTGCTCAGTTTGGGTATTTGCCGGGAACTTTGTGGATTTTGATTGGTGCGGTTCTTGCAGGTGCAGTCCATGATATGGTTGTTTTATTTGCTTCAATTAGACACGATGGGAAAAGCTTGTCAGAGATAGCTAAAAAAGAGGTTGGACCTGTTACAAGTGTTGCAACTGCAATAGCAATGTTCTTTTTAATTATCTTAACAATGGCTGGGCTGGGTCTTGTGGTGGTAAATGCTTTGTTTAAAAATCCATGGGGTGTATTTACTATCGGCATGACAATTCCAATTGCTATTTTCATAGGCATTTATATGCACAAACTTCGCCCTGGCAGAATAGCAGAAGCTTCTTTGATTGGTGTTATATTGATATTATTAGCCGTAGTGGTAGGACCTTACGTCAAAAATTCTCCATTAGGTTCTTATTTAATGCTCTCTGACAAGACATTAGAAATTTTATTGCCTTTATATGGCTTTTTAGCCGCAGCCTTACCAGTATGGTTACTTCTTGCGCCAAGAGATTATTTGAGCTCATATATGAAAATAGGAACTATTTTACTGTTAGCTATTGGTATTATAATTGTAAATCCGCGTATACATATGCCAGCTGTTACACAATTTATCAATGGTGGAGGACCTATTATAAACGGTAAGGTTTGGCCGTTTATCTGCATTACAATTGCGTGCGGCGCAATTTCTGGTTTTCATGCGTTAATTAGTTCTGGTACGACTCCAAAGCTGATAGCTAATGAAAAAGACATAAAACTTGTAGGATTTGGAGGAATGCTGACAGAGGCTTTTGTTGCATTAATGGCGTTGATTGCTGCAACAACCTTGATGCCCGGCGATTATTTTGCTATCAATACAAAGCCAGAAATTTTCCAGAAACTTAATATGCAAATTGTTCATCTTCCACAGCTTTCAAAACTTGTAGGAGAAGAACTTGCAGGAAGACCAGGTGGAGCTGTTACTTTAGCAGTAGGAATGGCAGATATATTCTCAAGAATTGGTGGACTTAGGCACTTGATGGCTTATTGGTACCAATTTGCAATCATGTTTGAAGCTTTGTTTATTCTAACAACAATCGACGCAGGGACACGTGTTGCAAGATATATTGCACAAGATTTACTTGGAATGATTTATTCGCCAATTAAAGAAAACAAGTCAGTTGGATTGACTGTATTACTTAGCGCAGCTGTTTCTTTTGCATGGGGCTATCTCATCTACGGTGGTGATATTAAAACAATATGGCCGGTGTTTGGTGTAGCTAATCAGACCATTGGTGCATTGGCTTTGGCAATTGGCACTACTATGATCTTGCAAAGAAGCAAGAAGAAGATATATGCACTGACCACCTTCTTACCAATGACTTTCCTGTTCATAACTGTATTGAATGCTGGAATTACAAATGTATTTAATGTATACCTGCCTCAAAAACAAATAGTACCTGCTGTATTAGTAATTACTCTTATGATTTTGGCAATCATTATCATGGTAAGTTCAGTTATAAAGTGGATAAGCATATTATCAAAGTCACGAAAAGCAGAGTTAGCTTTGGAAAATAAACAGAACTTTTAGCAGAATATTGTTAGAAAATCTCTAAGGCTGTCCGTAAATTGCAGAAGGGCAGCCTTTTGTTTCATAAATTCAAAACTTAACTAATTTTTTGCAAGGGGGTTAAACTTGATATGACAATCAAAGAAATCAGGGAAAAAGCAAGAGAAATGTTAAAAGGTTATTGCAGAGTTTGTCCAATCTGTGATGGAAGAGCATGCCGTGGAGAAGTACCTGGAATGGGTGGTATAGGTACAGGAAGCTCATTTGTTGCAAATGTTGAGGCACTTTCAAAAATAAGATTAAAATTAAGAACTATTCATGACGCAAAAGAACCAGATATTTGCGTAGAAATGTTTGGGAAAAAATTAGATATGCCTATTTTAGCGGCACCTATAACAGGTTCGAGCTATAATATGGGAGGAAGAATTTCTGAGGAAGACTTTATTCAAATGGTAATATCAGGAAGCAAAGAAGCAGGGACCATAGGGATGTGTGGAGATGGCGGTGATCCTGTATTTTATGAGTCAGGCCTAAAGGCTATAAGAAACGAAAATGGGCATGGAATTGCTATCATAAAGCCAAGGAGTAATGACCAAATAATAAAAAGAATAAAAGAAGCAGAAGATGCAGGAGCTTTAGCTGTTGGGATAGACATTGACGGCGCAGGGCTTATTACAATGGCGCTAATGGGCCAGCCTGTTGGTCCAAAAACAAAAGAAGAATTAAAAGCTCTTATTTCTTCATCAAGCCTTCCACTCATATTAAAAGGGATCATGACAGAGGACGAAGCAGAAATTGCTTTGGAAGTTGGAGCAAGCGCAATTGTAGTATCCAACCATGGGGGTAGGATTTTAGATCATACACCGGGTGTTGCAGAAGTGCTACCGCGAATTGCTGAAAAAGTAAAGGGTAAGATTTTAATCTTTGCTGATGGAGGGGTAAGATCTGGTGTTGATGTTTTGAAGTATTTGGCTCTGGGGGCAGATGCAGTATTGGTAGGAAGACCAATCATTCATGCAGCTTTTGGCGGTGGTAAAGAAGGAGTGAAACTCATTTTAGAAAAAATGGCTCAAGAGCTAAAACAAGCCATGATTTTAACAGGATGCAAAGATATAAAAAGTATCGATGGGAAGGTTATATATAAATGATAATTTTAGTAGAATAATTGTTGCTAAGGGCTTGGAAATAAGCCCTTTTTATTATGCAAGAAAACTTTACTATTCATATAGAAATACTTGACATTAACATTAAATTGCTTTATAATTGAAAATGAAAATCAATTTCAAAAACATAGTAAGGAGTTTTTGGTATGGTTCAAGGATTTGTAATTGCTTTTAGAGAGGTTTTTGAGATAATTCTCGTAGTTGCTGTGATAATTGGGGTTATTCAAAAGCTTAACCAAAAGGATTTACTAAAGAGTTTGAATATTGGGCTGGTATTAGGGATTGTTTTGAGTGCACTGCTTGGTATTAGTGTATTTGCCTTTTATGAGAGCTTGGAAGAGTCCTTTGAGGGAGTTGAGATAGCATTAAAAGCTTTACTGGTGATTCTAATTACATGGTTTTTAGCTTTAGCTATCAAATATCAGAAAAGGGATTTAAAACAGCAGACTTATGAAAAGGTTATTAATTTCCAAAAATATTCATATGGTATTTTTCTCCTATCTCTTGTAAATGTTTTACGGGAAGGAGCAGAACTGGTAATATTTTCATTGGCTTCATTTTCCAAGGATAAATCCTTAACTTTATTCTACGGGATTGGTTTGGGGATATTTGCAGCTGTACTTTTGGGCTACTTTGTGTTTAAGCTTTCTAATAGAATAAATATAAGACTCTTTTTCATTGCCACAACATTAATTTTGGTGATTGTTTCGTCTGAGGTTTTAAAAGACTTGGTTGAAGAAATTCTTAAAGAAGGGTTAAAAACTCAAAATGAGGTTATTCCTATTGCTTTAAGCTTTGTATATATTTTGGTATTCTTAGTCTTGATGATAAGGTCAAATATGATTTCAAGGCAAAAAACAAAGTAAAGGTTAAATCTTGTAATATTTCCCCCGCAACAAAAATATATTTTTACTGACAAGTCCATTTAAAATTGCGTAGGGGGAAAGATATTTTGATGGATACTGATATCTATAGAGAGATAGCAAAAAGGACAAATGGTGACATTTACATTGGTGTTGTTGGACCTGTCAGAACAGGAAAGTCAACCTTCATAAAAAGATTCATGGACCTTTTTGTAATTCCAAACATTGAAGATGAGTATAAAAAAGAGAGAACAAAGGATGAACTTCCGCAAAGCGCCCAGGGCAAAACTATAATGACAACAGAGCCCAAGTTTGTGCCTAATGAAGCTGTTGAAATTTTGCTATCAAGCGGTGCGAGGTTAAAGGTACGTCTTGTTGACTGCGTTGGGTACCTTGTAGAAGGTGCAATGGGACACCTGGAAGAAAATCATCCGCGCATGGTTACAACACCGTGGTTTGAAAAGCCAATCCCGTTTGAAGAGGCAGCAGAGATTGGCACTAAAAAGGTTATCCAGGACCATTCAACAATTGGAATAGTTGTTACAACAGATGGTACTATTACAGATATACCAAGAGAAAACTACATAAAGGCAGAAGAGAGAGTGGTTGAGGAATTAAAACAAATCAACAAACCATTTGTGATTGTTCTCAACACTGCAAAACCTTACTCACCTGACACGCAGGAGCTCAAAAAAGAACTTGAAGAGAAGTACAAAATGCCAGTTTTAATTGTCAACTGTCTTCAGATGCAGATTGAGGATGTAAAGAGAATTTTAGAGACAGTACTGTTTGAGTTTCCTGTTGTTGAGGTTAAAATCAACCTGCCAAGATGGTTTGAAGAGTTAGAAAACGAGTCCTGGCTCAAAAAAGAGGTTTATGAAAAGATAAAGGACTATGCAGAAAAGCTTGACAAAATAAGAGATATAACAGACCAACTTGAGATTTTGAAACAACATCCCCAGATTGACAGGTGTGAGGTTATAGGGATAAATTTGGGAGATGGAAAAAGTGAACTTTCAATTTATTTTAAAGAAGGGCTTTTGTTCAAGATAATTGAAGAGGCAACCGGGTTTGAAATAAAAGGTGAACATCATCTTGTAAGACTTCTGTGTGACCTTTCACAGATAAAGAAAGAGTATGATAAATTAAAAGATGCTCTTGAAGAAGCAAAAGAAAAGGGATACGGCATTGTTGCACCTGCTTTAGATGAGCTCAAACTTGAGACACCAGAAATAGTCAAGAGGGGAAACAGTTTTGGTGTAAGACTCAAGGCTTCTGCACCATCTTTGCACATTATAAGAGTGGAAGTCGAGACAGAGGTGTCACCAATTGTTGGAACAGAAAAACAGAGCGAAGAGCTTGTGAACTTTTTGATGAAAGAGTTTGAAGATGACCCAAAAAAGATTTGGGAGTCAAACATATTTGGAAAATCGCTTCATGAGCTTGTGAAAGAAGGACTTCAAAATAAGCTTTTAAGGGTACCAGAAGACAGTCAAGAAAAGCTCAGAGAGACTTTGCAGAGGATTATAAACGAAGGAAGTGGAGGATTTATTCTCATAATCCTTTAAAACAAAAAGGTCCAAACGCTTTGTCTGGACCTTTTGTTTTTTAATACCCTCTTGCAAGATAAATGTATCCTTTCTCAACATCACATGCAAGGTTTACACTTTTTGCACTTGATTTTGCAAGCAGGTCATTTGTTGATGCATAACCGATATAAAGAGTATCGTATCTTTCAACATAAGTGTAGTCGTTTGTAGTGCAGATGATCATTGAAGGTGCTTTTCTTGATTTTAAAAGTCTTATGAGTATATCCTTTTCATCTTGCCTGAGACTTTCAAATGGTATGTCTAAAACAACAATCAATGATTTTTTTTCAGCTGATAGATTTTTAATCCTCATCCATTGATAATATGAAAAATCCAAAATCGAACCACTTTTTGTTCTTAAGAATACTATATTGAACTTTTCGTTCTTTTCATATGGTGGATTGTCTTTTTCGAGACTGTAGCATTTCAAATAACTGCCAAGGTTTGATTCTACCTTTTTCTTAATGTCGCTTGGTAGGCTTTCAAAACTCTTTGTCAGGAAAATAACAGACGATTTTGCAAGCTTCTCATCAAACTTTGCAATATACTGGTTTATAGCTTCAACAGGAGGTAGATTTACAATATTGCCCCTCAGATTGTCAATCCAGATGTAACCCTGCGTCTTTTGCGGAATGAGAAGAATATAGTCTAAGGTTTTGTAACTCTCTACATTTAAGGAATAGCTTTTGAAATTGTCGCTTTTAAGCTGCGCAATCTCAACCTCTTTTTGCGTGCCATTTGGCATTTTAAATCCAAGGTAGACTTTGACGTTTTTCGCGCAAAGGTCAAATGAAATTTTACTTATATTTGTAAGGTCAACAGGGGTTTTAAAATCAAGCTTGAAACTTTTGCCTTTTGTTGATGAGACGCTGAAGTATATCTTGTTTGAATATTTTCCCTGTGTCTTGTTCTTTGATGAAAGAAACATCGAAATACCTTTTGGCCAGCTCAAGGCAAGATAATCAAACGACCGTAGAAGCTGTGTAATTTGACCTATCCCAACTGGTATACTGCATTTTAAATCTTTGTAAATAAATGTTACAAAGCCTCGAAAGTTAGATTTTGCTCTAAAAACTCCGTCTTTGAACTCAAAAGCAGGATTTTCTTCTGCTTGAACTTTTCTTGAATCTATCTCTTTAAAGTGACCAAGCTTATCTTTTATATAAAATCTTAACGTTTCAGACTCCCCTGGTAAAAGCCAGAGTTGTTTTTTGTCTGATGTCAAAATTTCTGGTTTGTACACAGAAATCTTTTTTTGGGCAAAAACTTTCTGGTATACATCCTCATACACACAGGATACTGTCACCACGCCATCTTTGTAAGGTGTGAAGATGCCATCTTTTATGTCTATCTCATAAGCATCCTGGTATACTTTCAAATATACAGCGTCATATGTGATTGTGTTGTAGAATCTGTCCTTTGCAAAAACCTTTATAGGATACTCTTCGCCTGCAAAGACCTTGTCAGGACAGTCTATATAAAATGTGGAAATTTTATCATCTCTGTATTTATAAAAAGCTGCTATAGAATCAAAAACTTTTCGGGTCTCGCCTGTACTGTAAAAGGCTTTGAAGTTTCCATCATTGTCCTTTGCAATAAGCTGTGTGGAATACCCGCCATCAAGGTTTATGGCTGTCCATATACCAATTGACTGCAGGAAAAGAGCAAGCTCATTCTGAGTAAGTCCAATACTCTTTCCATTTCGACCGTCAACTGCTACAAGATAGAGGTATCGACCAGTTTTGTCAATGCCAATCGCAGAGCGTGGATGCCTTCCTACAATCTCATGTGTAAAAGCTGGTATATTGCCATCTTTTAACAAAAAGGTATTACCAGATGCTGCAGCTTTTATTTTCTCAAGGGGAATTGAAAGGTCTATCTTGATTTCCACCTTGTCGCCCACTTTGAAGTTTGTTTTTAGGTTTTTTGCATAGTTTCCTGTTGCAGCTAAAAGATATTCATCCTTATCCAAGGCCACAGCTGGAGCTTCTTCTCTGATATCTGTGATAATGCCATCTTTTATGATAAGCTCCACAATTCCCTTGTACTTGTTTCCGATGGTTTTCTGGACATAGTCGCCTGTGAACAAAATAGGGTATGTCAAATCGCCTGTGAACTTGTTTATGTGTGCAATCTTGAACTCATAGCCAGAATCCCCATTTACAAGTTTGTATGAAAGACCATTTATATAGTCAAAAAGAATTTCATTCGAGTTTGTGTATACAAAAGCCGGAAAGGTATTTTGCTTGATGTTTGGTGAAGATAGAATCTTGCCACCTGATACAGAAATTCCAATTGGCCAGATTTTGTTGTAGTTTGTCTTGGTGTTTGTGTAAAAGAAGTTTGCATTTATTGCAGCAACTGGATTTTTATCAATCTGATTGTACACCATGTTGTAGACAAAATCACCTGAATTTGCAACGTTTGACTTTAGCACGTCAAAGTCAAATCCACCATCTATAAGGTCAAGCTTTATGCAGTTTATATCCACAAACCCCTCATCTGTCAAAAGTTCGTACTTTTCATAATACGTGCGAGGAGCAATCTGCTGTGTTGTTTTAAATCTCAAGATTTCTGTGTACGGCTTTGCAAATGCTGATAAAACGAGCGACAAAATTGTTGCAAATGACACAAAACCTAAAAACCTTTTCATCATGTAGCTTGCCTCCATTTTTTTGTCGAAAAAGCTCTCAAAAGTTTAGTCTTTTAACCCCCATATATTTCTCTTTATAGCATTAAAGACTAAATCCTTAGTTACAGGGTGAAACTGTTTCAAGCTTTTTACAAACTCTTTTATTCTTTGCCTGTTAGTTTTTCCGTTTGCAGGGCATGGATTTGTGATTACAGGAAGCTCAAGCTTTTTTGCGGCAGATCTCAGCTCATGTTCTTTTACATAAATCATAGGTCGAATTACTGTTATCTGAGTTCTGTCAAGGTATGTCTTTGGCGAAAAACAGTATATTCTTCCTTCGAAAAATAAGCTCAGGAAAAATGTTTCAACCACATCATCTAAGTGATGACCAAGCGCCACCTTGTTGCAACCAAGACTTTTTGCTGTTGAGTTAAGTATTCCACGGCGAAGGTTTGCACAAAGCGAGCAGGGGTTTTCTTCTTTTCTTATGTCAAACACAATCTGTTTTATCTGTGATGGAACAAGGTGAAATTCAACATTTATTTTATCACAAAATTCTTTGATTGGCAAAAAATCCATGCTTTCAAATCCCATGTCAACTGTGATGGCAACAACATCAAACTTTTTGGGGTAAAATCTTCTCATAAAGCTCAAAGTGTAGAGCATGGTAAGGCTGTCTTTTCCAGCAGATACACCAACCGCTATTTTGTCTCTGTCCTCAATCATGTTAAAATCTTCAATTGCTTTTCTCACTTTGCTGAATATATACTGCAATTTTGAAAGCCTCCTGAATGCAAGATTAATTTTATGTAATTTATTTTACTTATTTTTCTTTTGGTTTTAAGTATTTTTGAAATACTTGATAAATCTCGTCAGTATTACTTCCAAGCCAGTAGAAGCATATTCCTGCGAGGTTATATTTGTGAACAATTTTCATTCTTTCTTCTAAACTTTTCTTGTTTTCATACCAGAGCCTATGAACTGTACCATCAGGATTTGTAAATTCTAAATATGGGCTTTGTGTTTGGGAATCAAATAAATATTTTACGCTACCTGTTTTAGCATTCTTAATAATATCTGGGATGTAATCAAGTTTTACATTTTCTGCAGTTTTATTTGTGATGTTAAAATCAATTCCGTATGCACCAACCCCCATAAGTATCTTCGATGGAGGAATGCGAAGTGTCATATATTTTAAAACTCTTTCTATTCTCACTATATTTGATATTGGTCCATCAATACCTGTTGAGGGATATTTGCCTTTTGGAAAATCATCATAGAGTATAAGATTAAAATAATCAACATATTCAGATAATTTTTCGAAATCATAAACGCTTTTATTAGCTTCAGCGTCACTCATATATGCTCCTATTACCATTGTAAGCTTTTTGTTTTTCGATCTTAGTTTTTCAGATAGAATTTTGATAAACTCTGTTAAGTTATCTTTATCACTACTGTATAGATGTTCAAAGTCTATATGCACACCTGTTAGATTGTACTTATCAACCAACTTTATTAATTCGTCTGCTAAACTTTTTCTTTTACTATCATCTTTTATAAAATTATGTGTCAGCGCAGGATCAAATTTGCCATTGTTTAGATTGCTGAGTGATAAAAAGGTAGATATTTTTAAGTCATTTGCTATCTTAATTGCTTTTGATAGATCAGCATTATAAAAGTAAGTTGCTACATTTTTTGTGTCTTCTTTGGGACTTTCTATACCTAACATAACTGCATCAAAGTTGACCATATCTAACAGGTTTGATTTTTTTTCCAAAATATCTATTTGATCGGGCTCAACACCTTTAAAATATGTGGCTATTAATTTCGGGGTGTTCTGAATTTTAATCTCTTTTGGTTGCGGTATTTTAGGGTTCTTAAGATTTTTTATAATATCTCCCAAAGTGGTCCTCTTAATACCAGAATAAGGAGAAAAAGTATCCTCGGTGACAGGCATAATTAATCCTCTGTCGACAGCCACACTCACATACATTTTGTAATTAGTATCAAGATTTCCTAAATCCTTAAAATTGAAATATGTTTCATAATCATAATGCATTAGTCCTTTGACATTGCAGATGTAGGCAGCAATCCAGTATCGCGGTGCAATATCGTTAAATGAACTGGGTACAGATGGTATGTTTTTTCTATAATAAGCCAGTTTAACATATGGTGCAGCCCACGGTGAAGGTTCTTTTCCATTTGCATCTTTGGCGACAAAATCTGTAGGTACTTCTTTTATGTTGAGGGATAGATGATGTCCGACGAGTGCCATAACTTCTTCGTATGTAATTTCTTTTGTTGTCTGATAATTAAGATCAAGTTCATATGGAGGTAATTTTTCTATTAAATATTTTCTGGCTGCTTGACCAATTTTACCACCATTATCAAGTTTTATTGCCTGGTTGAGCATAACATATGCGTCATAATATCTCTTATTATTGTGATGAGCATATACTAATCCCAAACCATAGTATGAGTTTGCAAGGTATGATTGTGTTGTTCCAATGTGGAGTCCTGCACTGATACATCTTTTAAATATATATTCTGCATCTTCTAGTTTACCCTGAGAATAAGCTTCCCATGCAGGTTTTGCCATATCAACACCAGTGATTTTAATTTTTACTCTATTAATCAGTTTTTTGAGTTCCTCACCTGTAACAGGTTTATATAAATCATTTTCTTTGTCAGCTGAAATAATCTTGCTTTCTGTTAAAACTGACTTTACTATTTTCAAATCCAGAGGATTTTGTGAGTCATATAAATTGCAATTAAGGATGCTCAGAATAAATTTTACTGCAAAAATTCTTGTCATATTAGAGTTAAAAGGTGGAATAACTTTTGGTAAATATCTTTTTGCAGCTGCAATGTATTCTGAAAATTCTGCTGATGGTTTTTTATTTTTACTGTCATAAATAACCGGTGGATTTTGAGGTAAATTTTTATCCAAACCAAGTTCGTGTACAATTATGGTTATGCCTTTTTCAACAGTAATATTATTTTTTAACAAATTTTCAAAATACTTGTAATCATTTTTTTGTAATGAGGCTGAGTATGAGACATTTAAAAAACAAGACAAAATAAAGGTAGTAGCAAGAAACAAGCACAGAAGTTTTTTCATATTTGCTTCCCCTCCTTACAGCAATGAATTATTAGCCTTTTGCAGAAACGCTCAATATGAGCGTTATCAAGCTTTATAAAGATTCAAAAAAGTCTGATCTCCATCCTCATAGTTGTTGTAAAAAAGGCTTCGGCTCTCTACAACTCTTGATGCCCTCCTGGGCTTATTTAATAAATTCATCGACTTATCCAACTACATACCTTCTTCTTTCTACAACGCTTACTACAAATATTTCGGTAAGCATAGACAATTCTCCTTAGAATCTATGCTTTTAAAGCTTCTTTGTTCCAAAATTACTCAAACTCAATACCATTACCCAGCTTCGCGCTGTTATCCTTATACTGCCATGAACTTCATTCTTTCTGCAATTCTTTTTGGCAATGTTCCATCTATTTCAACCTTCTCGCACATCAAGAAAATTTTCAACACCAAAATCCATAAACTTTTTCAAAATATCTCTATCCATGCACACAATATTTCTATTAGGCAGTCCCCTGAACTTGCTTCAATCTTAATCTTCGATACAACTGGCATCGTCCCACAGGTCCGTGAAAATAACCCTAAATTCATTATTCATCTACTGCTGAAAAATACCTCAAAAGCTAACCCGCAGCTGTCTTCTTGACAAAATCTACTCTCTTGTTTATTCTTCTTTGCCTAAAACTGCAAATAGCTTTTTCTAATATCCGTCTTATGTTCGTAAATGGCAATTTCTGCTGGGCTTTTAAATTTGCTGTCATTACCAATGCTCTCGGTATTCCTTTGGCTTTAGTACCTCTCTGCAAAAAGTTCAATCAACCTTTTAAACCTGAAGGTAAATGTCAGGGTAAAAATCGTTCTGTCCGTCTTAAATGGACTTGTCCTATGTCTTCTTACAAAGATGGCAAACGCATTTGCTCTTGCCCTTAAGCCTTGTTACTTTCTCTAAATCAGGCAGAATGTTCTACACTTACCCTGACGATTTTCGCTCTTTCCCAGGTCTGAGCAGAAATTCTCAAGAGTTTTTTGACCTCTACAATAAACGTGTCGCTTGTTGAGCAGACTATTTATCACCTAAAATCCTATATTGGCTCCGATGTCATCTGTACTTATGACCATATTTCTATCTTCTCTGATTTCTTACTCTCTGCAATTACTTACTCACTTTTGTTTATCCTTGCTCACAATATCAAACTCTATTGTTCTAAATTAACTATCAAAAAGCTTAACAAACTCAAAAAACTTATCGCTTAAAACTACAATTTTTCTTAAATTATTAATCTACCAAAAATCTATGGCTTTGTTTTTTACTTAACCTTCTAAAGCCAAGAAGCTAGAAGGCTTAGGATACTATTGTCTTTTTTGATATTGTTAATTTTTGTCATATGTTTGTTGCTGATTATTTTTGTTTGCATTGATAATATTTGGTTATCATTTTGCTTTTCTTTTTGTATCTTGATAGTATTTCATGCTATTATTGGCATCTCTTACCTTCAATCACCACCCATTTTGCAAATGCCTAGCAATAAATTATACAATACTGGAAACAATATTTGAAGAAAAATCTCTTTAATCCTCTTGACTAAAAACAAAAATGATGTTATCATATAAATGCTGATGGCGGGGTGTAGCTCAGCTTGGTAGAGCACGTGGTTTGGGACCATGGGGCCGGAGGTTCAAGTCCTCTCACCCCGACCATGAGAAGAAAATGGGTATTGACAAAGAAAAGTAGAGTGTGCTAAAATACAAAAGCGTCGGTTTTAAATTTAATTGAAAGCAAAACATGGAGGGGTACCCAAGTGGTCAAAGGGGGCAGACTGTAAATCTGTTGCCGCAGGCTTCGTTGGTTCGAATCCAACCCCCTCCACCATTTATGAAGATAAATGGTGCTGGCGTAGCTCAATCGGTAGAGCAGCCGACTTGTAATCGGCAGGTTGCGGGTTCGAGTCCCATCGCCAGCTCCATTTAATTTAATAAAAAAAGAATAATAGGTGCGCCATTAGCTCAGTTGGTAGAGCAGCTGACTCTTAATCAGCGGGTCTGGGGTTCGAGTCCCTAATGGCGCACCATTTAAATGTGCGCCCATAGCTCAGCTGGATAGAGCAACGGACTTCTAATCCGTAGGTCGGGGGTTCGAATCCTCCTGGGCGCGCCATTTGTTTTAAAGGCTGAGATTGCAAGGGTTTAAAGGCATAAACTAAAAAATGAAAGTACAATTTAAAATGGTAAATCATAACCACCGATCACAGAAAATGTGAGAGGTGGTTTTTATTTTGCTAAAAAAGAAGTGTTGTTAAACTAGATTAGAAACCTGACTTTTGCAGATGGTTGAAATAAAAATAGCCTGCAATCCATCGGTAATAAAGAATTGTAGGCTATTTAACTTTTAGCAAAAAGTCATAGTGAAAAATCGAAACTCATCAAGAATTTTGTGTATCTAATTCATACTTCAATATCGTTGCATTTAATTTTACAACAAACAGTTTAAAAATTTTTTATTTTGTGCTTTAATATTTTTGAACATTTCTTTATGCCCCCTTGTGACTTGGTGCAATTTTTCCAATTTAAAGTTATATTACAAGGGATATTTTTTACTCATTACTGTATTTTATCAATATAGTTATTTTTGATTCGATCAACAGCTCAATAATTTGTGTTTAAGATTAAAATGTAAAACAAATCAAGTAAATTTTTAAAGACAGAAGGAGATGAAAAAGGTGGAAAAAGTAAAAATTGCAGTGCTTGGTTGTGGTAACATTGCGCCAGTTTACCTTAAAAATCTCAAAAGGTTTGGGATATTTGACGTTGTTGCATGCGCAGATGTAGACTTGGACAAAGCAAAGGTTGTAGCCACAGAGTTTTCTGTGCCCAAGGTGCTGGAACCTGACAAAGTGTATGACCTTGATGTGGATATAGTTTTAAATCTTACCCCGCCTCAGCACCACTATGAGATAAACAAAAGGGTTTTGGAAGGTGGGAAGCATCTTTACAGTGAAAAGCCTCTTTGCTCAACGTTAAAGGAAGCCAAAGAAGTTCTGGAGTTGGCTGAAAGGAAAAACCTTAAAGTTGGATGTGCACCTGATACATTTCTTGGTGCGAACATTCAGACAGCAAAAAAACTTATTGAAGATGGATGGATAGGAAGACCCTTTGCTGTAAACTGTTTTATACTCTATGGTGGACCTGAAAAGTGGCATCCAAACCCACATTTTATTTTCAAAAAATACTTAGGTCCTCTTTTTGATGTTGGACCTTATTGCTTGACAGCCCTTGTGTTCTTACTTGGTTCTGTCAAAAAAGTATCTGGTATGGGCATTATAACATACAAAGAAAGACTTATAACTTCTGAGCCCCACAGAGGAGAAAAGATTGAGGTTGAAATGCCAACATATGTGACTGCAAACCTTCTTTTTGACACGGGTGTCATAGGAAATGTTACTGTGTCTTATGATGTGCCTGATACAAACCTGCGGGGGATAGAAATTTATGGCACAGAAGGCACGATAATTGTTCCAGATCCGAACTTTTTCGACCATGGCAGTGTGTATTTAAAAAGGCACAACGACAAAGAATTTACAAAGATGCCAAACATCAATCCGTTCAATTACGACAACATGCGGGGGCTTGGGATACTTGACATGGCACTTTCAATAAAGTTCTCAACACCTCTTAGGGCATCAGGCAGGCTTTCTTATCATGTGCTTGAGAGCCTGTGGGCTATTTATACTTCAACCCAAGAAGGAAAGTTTGTTGATATTGAGAGCATAGCACCTCAAATACCTCTTCTTGATATGGAACTTTTAAGAGAAGTTTTGTATTTATAAATTGTTTTGCACTCTGCTAAAAGTGCTTTTTGTATTCTTCGGCAGAGTGCTTTTTTGTTATATTCTCAAGAAAGCTCAAGTATAAATTATATAGTGACAAAAACTTTAAAGAGGTTAAAAAATGAATATATTCTGGATTATTACAATTATATCTGCTATTTTGTATCAGCTTTTTTTTGGTAATGTAGAAAAACTTACAGAAATTTTATTTTCAGCACCTCAAAAAGCAGCTGATATATTCTTTACTATTTTGCTTTCAATAATGCTCTGGTCGGGATTTTTGAGAGTTGTTCAAGATAGTAACTTTATTGAGATTTTTAAAAAAGTTCTAAGACCTGTTCTTGAAGCTTTATTTAGAACCAAAAACGAAAAGGCGTTAAATTTTATGCTTTTAAATGTTGTTGCTAATATACTTGGGCTTGGTAATGCTGCAACACCGGCAGGTATACTTGCCATGCAGGAACTTTCAAAAGAAGCTAAAAATTCAACAGCCTCTGACGATATGATTTTGTTTGTATTGATAAACACCTGTTCAATTCAGCTAATTCCAACAACTGCGATACTTCTGAGAACTAAATTTTCATCATCTGCTCCCGCAGCCATTACCTTTCCTACACTTTTTGTTTCAATGGCAAGTCTTTTTGTGGGAATAATCCTGTGCAAGGTTTTGGCAAAGGTGTGGAAGTAATGAAAAATATCTCAGATTATTTGATAGTCTCTTTTTTACTTCTGGTAATCCTGTTTGCAGTTTCAAAAAGGATAGATGTGTTCAAAAGCTTTGTAGAAGGTGTGCAAGATGGATTAAAAATCTCAATAAAAATATTTCCAAACATTTTTACACTGATTATAGCTGTTGAGCTTTTTACAAAGACAGGAATTTTGAATGTATTGCAAACTCTCTTGTCTCCTGTCTTGAGCTTTTTTGGGATATACAAAGAAGCGCTTGGTCTTATTATTATAAAACCATTTTCTGGCAGTAGCAGTTTTGCAGTGTTAAAAGATATCTTTGAAAAATACGGTGTTGACTCTGAGATAGGGATATATTCTTCTATAATATGCGCATCAACAGAGACTCTGTTTTATGTTATTGCAACATATCTTGCAGCAACAAACGTGAAAAAGACAAGATATCTTATCCCAGTAGCAGCAGCTGTAGATTTTCTGGTTTTAATAATTGCAGCTGTGATTGTAAAAATTAGCATATAAAAATTAAAAGCCACAGGCAAGAATACCTGCGGCAATTTGAAAGTGTTTCAAATTTTTATGCAACACCTTGGACAAACTTTTTTGCAATCTCTGCGGCAGATGCCGCATCAGGTGCATATCCGTCAGCTCCGATGCTCTTTGCAAAGCTTTCTGTTACAGGTGCACCACCAACTATCACCTTTACCTTATCGCGCAAGCCTTGTTCTTGTAGCTTTTCAATTGTTGTTTTCATGTTTGGCATAGTTGTTGTAAGCAGTGCAGACATTGCAACAACCTGTGGACTATAGTTTTTCACTGCTTCACAGAACTTTTCAGGTGCAACATCCACTCCAAGGTCGATTACCTCAAGCCCTGCACCTGTCATCATCATAGCGACCAGGTTCTTGCCAATGTCGTGTAGATCGCCTTTTACAGTGCCAATCACAACCTTGCCAATTGGTTTTACACCTGTCTCTGTCAGGATTGGTTTTAATACCTCCAGCGCAGCTTTCATTGCGCGTGCTGCAATCAATACCTCTGGTACGTAAATCTCATTGTTTTTGAACTTCTCACCCACAACCGACATTGCCTGGATAAGTGCATCGTTTAAGATTGTCTCAGCAGAGATTCCAGAAGATAGAGCTTCTTTTACCTTTTCAGGTGCAAGTTTTGCATTTCCTTTTTGAATAAGCTGTGAAATTTCATTTAAAATTTCCATTTTTAAACCAGCCCCCTTTAAAACTCAGATGTTAATATACTATAACTTCCAAGACCAAATGGCAAGAGCATATATCGTGAAGTAAAGTTTTCAAAATCAATAAAGCTCTGTGGACGTCTGAACAGTTCCTCAAATACATCTGCTTTGTGGTTTGCTTCTATGAGATTAAAGAGTGTGTTTGTTAAAACTATCTCAAGGTCATTTTTGCCCTCAGTTACATGCTCTGTTATGTCAGCTAAAAATGGCTGAGAAAATAGTATGCATGCTTCCTTACCATTTACAAACACCTTAGCAACTGCTGCGCTGACGTTGTTGAGCTTTATATAGACTCTTTTTGAGTTTTCTTTTGTAATTTCAAAAGAGCTTTTTAAGCTCATGGTCCCAACGTAAAAAGGATACCCATCTTTTGTTATATCATAATGACATGGTTTTTTGGGCTCAGTTATAACAAATCTTATTTCATCCACACAAATAAGAGAAAAATTCCCGATAAGATAGATGGCTTCAACCTCAGTTGGTCTGTGATTTTTAGGGTCTTTTACTCTTTCATGGCAGCCAGGTGCTGTAATGTTGTTTGACTTTCTGCCACTTATCACAATCTCGTTTTTCCCTTGTTTGATAAAAGGTGTAATATCAATCTTGCTGATGTTCACATCCAAAAAGTTATGAGCAAGCGAAAAACTTTCGGTTTTTCTTTCAAATTTGACAGGTTGACCGTTTACAAGAATCATATCAAGGTTCTCTGCACATTCTATTGCCACAAAAAGCTGTGATGGCACTTTTTCCACCTCAAAATAATACGTGGCTTTGAAAGGTGTTCCCTCTGGAAGATTATAAAAATGTTTGTGCCAAACCTGGGAAACATAACAATCTTCAAATACTACCTTTCCATCAACTTCATATTTTATTCTATCAAGTATCAGTGTATTATAGTCTTTAAGCTCTATGTCAAACTCACAGCTACCTGTTCTGTATTCAAAACTATTATCAAATACAACGCCTGAGATGACGTTTTTTGTATTATGCGAAAACTGCTTGTCGGACACCAAAAGACAAAAGCTTGATGCAGGATGCATTGTTGCATCAAGCACAGCAAAGCCATTTTCCCTTTTCAATGTTGGTATATTGAAGATGCCAAAATCTACAAGGTCTGCTGCGAAAACGTTGTTGTCGGTAGGGATTTTTATTGTGATTTCTACTTCTCTTTTGAGGTCTGTGTTTGCCAAAAAGATTATTCTACTTCCGTCATCCAGTTTTCTGCCCTGAAGTATAATCTTTTTAGCGTTTTGACCTGTCTTTTTATCAATCACTTCGATATAAGTTGAAACTTCTTCTTTTAAGATGCTAACAAGGTCATCTATATTTGAAACATTTATAAAATTTTCTTTTAAGGGGATATCGCACTTGCTGCCATCTATCATGCAAAGTTCAAATCTTGAGAACATAAAATCTTTTAGTGAAACTACCTTGCCGCCAGAATTTATAAAATTCTGCAAAAGCTGCATTGTTGTTTTTCTTAAGTTTGTAAGAGGAGGCAAGACAACCACTTTGTAGTTATAACTACCAACTCTGATTTTGCCATTTTCGATTTGTGCATACTTTGATAGTATTATTTCATCGCCAAAGTGAAAATCAATATTGTTTGCTATGAGTTCTTTTACCGTTTTGTCAAGCAAACTGTCCAGCTTGTCTACGCTATCGTCAAACCTGGAATATTCTGCCCACGCAGAGGATATTGGGTGGATGACAAGTACATCAACATCTCTTTTGCCAAGCCCTGCTATATAAGAGATTCTTGCGAGATAGTCTGCAAAGAACTTTTCATCTTCCCACCATGGCTGCTGGTAAAAAAGGTTTGGTGGATAGTCTCTTTTTCTCTCACCTCTCATGGAATACAGGCTAAGATGTGGGTTTATATATGTTACACCAAGCACTGCCTGCCAATCTGATATCCATTTTCTGTGAAGAAAACTCACATGCTGACCTGTTGTCCCAAAGGTTTCGCACAGCACTCCTTTTTTGTCAAGCTGCTCACAGACCGATGATACCTGTTTGATTGTAACTGTCTGCTCTAAATGTCTTGCAAGCTTGTCAATTCCAGGAAGCTGCATATACTCGTAATGGGGCATTGCAGCGCCTATCCATTCAGTCTGACCGCGCATTGTATCTTCCGCCATGTAATGACCTGTCATCATAATACCATTTTCTTCACACCACTTTGCATACGGAATGGTAAAGTTTTCTATGAACATCTCAAGTGCAATGTCAAAAAAGTCAAACCTGACCTTGTGGTAATTGCCAACATTGAAGAAAAGCTCTTCAAAGTGATCTTTTATGTCATATCCTTTTTTCTGCAAAAACCTATCTGGCAGCTTTTCTGTCCATGGCAAAGTAGGGATATCTTTGTAGTGGACTCTTAAATATGTTGGCTCATCGGTGAATATTCCCGGCATTGCATTGCCAAAATATTCTTGGCAAACTTTTTTGTATTCTTCATGTGTGAGATTTATAAACTCCTTTGTAACCTCTTTTGAAAGAAGATCAACATAACAGCTTCCGTTGAACCACTTGTCGCCAAGCCTCATTGTGCGCTTTGCAACAATGTACTTTGTATTTCTGTGGACTAAGCTTGAAAGCACTTCATCATCTTGTTCTACTTGGTCCTCTTTCAAAAGTACTAAAAACTTGTGCCTGTATGAAGGATTTTTAAGAGCAACAGCACCACCTGCAAAACCAGACGGCCATTTGTCCTCATCGTAAATCCATGCAAGCATATTTAACTTTTTTGCATGCTCTATACATTTTTTGACAAGATAAAACCACTCTTTCGAAAGATATTCTGTCACAAGCCCAACCCTTGAGTGCATGAAAAAGCCACCATAACCTTTTTTGTGCATTTCAGTTATCTGGCGCAAAAGCTCTTCCTCTTTTAAATTGTCATTCCAGCTCCAGAAAGGTGCGCACCTGTAAAAGCTATCCGGGTTTTTAAGTTTTTCTAAATCAATCATTTTTGGACTCCTTTCTCAAATCCAAAACCTTTTGAATTTCCTCAGGGCTCAAAACTTGCGGTGTGCCTATCTGGCTTGATAGAAATAAAATCTTTGCCCAGAACTCAACAATCTCGAGTTTGTAAAATGCCATCTCCAAGTCCTTATCGTATGTCAAAACGCCATGATTTGAGAGAAGCACAGCATCATAGTCTTTTACAAAAGGAGCTATAGATTCTGGTACCTCAACTGTTGAAGGTGTTGCAAAGGGTGCAACAGGGATATACCCGCCAAAGATGAAAACTGATTCTGCTAAAATTGGCTTGTCAAGAGGTTTTCTTAAAACTGCAAATATTGTTGCATAAGGTGAATGAGCATGAACACAGGCGCCTATGTCTTCTCTTTCTTTGTAAACTCTGAGGTGCATCTTTATTTCAGACGATGGCTTGTAATTTGTTTTTTCAAGAATTTTTCCTTCCATATCAATTAAAACCAGCATATCTTCGTTCAAAAAACCTTTCGACACACCTGACGGTGTTGTAATGATTTTATCCTTATCGACTCTTACAGAGATGTTTCCATCAGGTCCGCTTATATAACCTCTCTCGTACATGATTCTTCCAATCCTGCATATTTGTGATTTGACAATCTGTATATCTTGCATTTTCTCCACCTTTCTTTAAAATGTATTGTCACCATATTGTGTTGTGTTGATTTTTTGTTCTATTTTATTTTACAATTATTTGATTGATTTGAAAATACCCAAATTTGACCTTTTGAAAAGCTTGAAAATGTTATTTATAAAAATCTTGTGCAAACATTTGCATTACAGATAGAAAAGTGATAAAATAAATTTCAATATTGTATTTCAAAAAATATTTCAAAAGGAGAGTGCACGGTTTGCAGGTTATTCACAATCAGGTTCATGACATTTTTGCTATAAGCAAGGATAGGTTTTATGTGAGACTGTGGGTGCAAAGAGGTTTTTCAAGGAGCGTCACTTTGATATTTTCGGACAGGTATGATTTGGAAGCCCAGAAGGTTAAAATGAATTTTTACATGAAAGTTGGGAATTTTGAAATATATACAGCACAGGTACAAAACAAAACGCCAAGGTTTGCATACAAGTTTTTGATTGAGCTTTTAGATGGAAGTTTTAAGATATTTAACCAGTTTGGACTTGCAGATACCGAAGAAAACCTATATTTTGATGCTTTTCAGTTCCCTTATGCAAATGAGGCAGATATTTTTGAAAAACCTTCTTTTGCAGAGGGTTTGGTTGTCTACGAGATATTTCCCGACAGGTTCAAAAGAGGCAAAAAAGAGGTGCCTTGCCGAAAATTGTTTGATTGGGATTACTGCAGTTGGGATGTTGCGGGCTCTGAAGTTTTTCTTGGTGGTGACTTTGCAGGTATAAGAGAAAAGATAGACTATTTTAAATCTCTTGGAATAAATGCCATTTATCTTACACCAATTTTCAAATCGGTATCCAGCCACCGCTACAACGTGGATGACTATTTTGATGTTGACCCGCTTTTGGGTACAAAAGAAGAATTCAAAGATTTAGTAAAAAGCCTTCACGAAAATGGTATCAGAATAATACTTGACATGGTTTTTAACCACACAGGTGTTGGATTTTTTGCTTTTCAGGATGTCATAAACAAAGGCAAAAATTCTAAGTATTATAGCTGGTACAACATAAGGTCTTTACCTGTTGATGCTCAAAAAGGGAATTATGAGACTTTTGCAGTAAATGTTAGCAGCATGCCGAGGATAAATACTTCAAACAAAGATGTTCAGGACTTCTTTTTGGAGGTTTTAAAGTACTGGCTTTTGGAGTTTGATGTTGATGGCTTCAGGTTTGACGTTGCAAACGAGCTTGACAAAAACTTTATAAGAAGGATAAGAAGAGAGTTAAAAGCCATAAAGAAAGACATTCTTTTAATTGGTGAGGTTATGCACAGAAGCGAAAATTTTTTGATGGGAGATATGTTTGACGGGGTGATGAACTACTTTTCATGGGAGGTTTTTGCAAGGTATTTATTGGGTAAATATAATGCAGAGGATGCATCAAGGATTTTAGCAGATTACAGGCTAAAATTTAATCCTATACTTTTTTCATGCCAGCTAAACCTCATTGGCAGCCACGATACAGAAAGAGTTTTGACAAGGCTAAATCACAATAGAAAACTTGCAATGCTTGCTGCAGTGTACAACCTCACCTATCAGGGAATTCCTATGATTTACTATGGTGATGAGATTGGAATGGAAGGTGGTCATGATCCTGACTCAAGAAGGGGGATGATATGGGAACAAGAAAAGCAGGATAAGGAGATTTTTCAGCTGTACAAAAGATTGATAGAATTCAAAAGAAAATCTTCAGCCTTAAATAGCGACAATGTTAAGGAGATTTCAATTGATGATGTGCTTTGCTTTGAAAGAAAAGGTGAGAACGAAATTGTGTACGTTCTTTTCAATCCACGCAAAATTTTGCAAAGAGTGAAACTGTGGTCAGAGTTTATTGTTGACAGGGAAATCGAATTTTTCACAACACAACAGAAAATTAAAAATCATTCATGCTATGTTGAAGTTGAGCTAAGCCCCGAGAGTTTTGAGATTGTGATTGTTAAATAAACTATTATGAAAAAGGTTAAAAAAAGTATTGACATGCACAAAAGACAATTATATAATATTCTCAAGAGCAAACGATTGCACACTTTTATTTTAAAGGAGGAAAAAGATTATGAAAAAGCGCGAGCCAATAGGATATGTTTATCTTGCACCGGCTTTGATATCCATGGCAGTGCTGTCTTTCTTCCCTATTGCCATGACAGTATATTATGCATTTACAAACTTTAATCTTAACCATTTGGAAGACTACAAGTTTGTAGGGATTAAGAACTTTGTTGATATCATAACAGGACCTTTTAAGGAAGTATTTGCGCCAACATTTGCATGGACATTTACATTTGCACTTATTACAGTTCTTATCAATTTTGCGGTTGGTCTTTTGCTTGCTGTGCTTCTCAACAACAAGTTTATGAAAGAGACAAATATCTACAGGTCAATTTTAATAATACCGTGGGCTATTCCCGGGACAATTGCTTCTCTGGCATGGCAGGGACTTTTGAACGAGGAGTATGGGGCAATAAACATGCTCTTGAAAACTTTTCATATAAACCCCATACCATGGATGACAGATCCGTTCTGGGCAAAGATAAGTATTTTTATTGTCAACCTGTGGCTTTCGTATCCATTTATGATGAATGCAGCACTTGGTGCTCTTCAGTCAATTCCGCCAGAGCTTTATGAAGTTGCTGAGATAGACGGAGCTGGCTGGTTCACAAAACTATTTAAAATTACAATACCAATGATTGTACCAACAGCACTTCCAATTTTGATTTCATCGTTTGCATATGCTTTCAACAACTTTAACGTTGTGTACCTTGTTACAGGCGGCGGACCTGCAAGACTTGACACTCAGTTTGCTGGGCACACAGACCTTCTTGTCTCAACAACATATAAGCTTACAATGCAGTTTTACAGGTATGATTTAGCATCTGCAATGTCGATCATAATCTTCTTTATTGTGGGGACAATTTCGCTTATCAATATGAAAATTACAAGAGCGTTTGAGGGTGGTGAAAGATAATGGTTGGAAGAGAGTATATGACAAAGCAGGATGCTATTGCTCTTTGGATATCAAGAGTGATTATTTGGATTGCAATAATACTTTCACTGCTTCCAACATGGTTTATCATAGTTGCATCACTATCAAAAGGTGGGGCGTTTTTCCAATCGTCATTTTTCCCAAAAGAGATTACATTTGAAAACTATATAGAACTTTTTAGAAGAAAGAGCAGTCCATCACAAACACTACCTGACTTTGTGATGTGGGTCAAAAATAGCTTGATTGTATGTTTTGGTGTTGCGTTTTTGCAGATTTTCATGACAGCCCCAGCAGCATATGCATTTTCACGAATAAACTTTGTTGGTAGGAAAAATGGACTAAAAGCCCTTTTGATTTTGCAGATGTTCCCGACTTTTATGGCAATGCCGGCAATATACGGTCTTCTGGCAAAATTTAATCTTCTTGACAACCTGGTTGCGCTAATTTTGGTACTTGCAGGTGGTTCAGCTTTCAACATCTGGCTTTTGAAAGGAAACATGGACCAGATACCATATGAGATTGATGAGGCAGCAATAATTGACGGTGCAGGACATTTTCTGATTTTCAGAAAGATTATCCTGCCTCTTACCGCTCCGATGCTTGCTGTGATGTTCATTTGGAGCTTTAATGGTGTGTTCAACGAGTTTTTGCTTTCAAGCTTAGTTCTGCAATCACCCGAGAATGCAACTGTGCCAATTGGTCTAAGAAACTTCATAAACAACCAATTTTCGGCTAACTGGCCAATGTTCTCAGCTGCGTCAATATTGGCGTCACTGCCAATTGTGATTATATACATGGCGCTTCAAAAACAGATTCAAAGCGGTCTTGCAGCAGGTGCTGTCAAGGGTTAATTCTGATTTTGTATTAAAAAATTACTTTGCGAGGAGGAGTCAGTACAATGAAGAAACTTCCAACAGTTGCGTATTTTAGCATGGAATTTGGTCTTGATTCTAATTTTAAAATCTATGCAGGTGGACTTGGAATACTTGCAGGTGACTACCTAAAAGCTGCAAAAGACCTTGGATACCCTGTTGTGGGTGTTGGAATACTGTGGAAGCAAGGGTACAACAAGCAGATTGTAACAGAAGAGTATGGAGTGATTGACGCTTTTCCAATCTACAGATATGACTTTTTAAAAGATACAGGTGTTAAGGTCAAGGTGAGAATTAGAAATAGAGATGTGTACTGCAAGGTGTGGAAGGTAGATAATTTCGGCAACGCAGACCTTTACCTTCTTGACACTGACCTTCCGGAAAATGGTGACAGGTGGATTACAGGACAGCTTTATGGCTGGTTTGGTGAAGAAAGAGTTGCCCAAGAGATGGTTTTAGGGATAGGCGGTGTGAGAGCTTTAAAAGAGCTTGGCATCAAGGTTGATGTGTATCATTTCAATGAAGGGCATGCTGTGTTTGCTGGGCTTGAACTTGTAAGGTATTATATGGAAGAAAAAGGACTTTCATTTGAGCAGGCTTTGGCAAAAGCAAGAGAAAAGATTGTATTTACAACACATACACCAGTTGAGGCAGGGAATGAGACACATCCTTTAAGGCTTCTTATGTACATGGGAGCTAATTTAAACTTAACTGAGGAACAGCTTGTTTATATTGGCGGTGCACCTTTTAACATGACAGTTGCAGCACTTAGACTCGCAAGAATTTCAAATGCTGTATCTGACCTGCATAAAGTAACAGCAAATGCTATGTGGGCAAAAGTTGACAGAAGAAGCGAAATAATTGGTATTACAAATGGTGTTCATGTTGGAACATGGGCAGATAGGAGAATATTAGAGAGCAGGAACAATCCAGAAGAACTTTGGCAAACACATACTCAAATAAAACGTGAACTTTTAGATTTTGTTGAAAAAAGAACAGGTATTAAGTTAAAAGAGGATATTTTAACAATTGGCTTTGCAAGAAGAGCAGCTCCATATAAACGAAGCGACCTTATTTTCAGAGACAAAGAAGCAGCTGACAAGATGTTTAAAAATGATCTTCAGATAATCTTTGCAGGTAAAAGTCACCCGCTTGATGATACCGGTAAAGAGATTGTCAACAACATTATTGCAATGTCTAAAAAGTATCCTGGCAAGGTTGTGTTCTTGGAAGATTATGACATGGAGATTGGCAAAATGCTCACGCGCGGATGCGATATTTGGCTCAACAACCCGCGAAGACCTTTAGAGGCATGCGGAACTTCTGGAATGAAAGCTGCAATGAACGGTGTTTTGAACGTCTCAACCTTGGATGGATGGTGGCCTGAGGCGTGTCAGCATGGAATAAACGGATGGCAGATTGGAGATGGATTTGAGTCGAAAGATGAAAGAGAGCAAGATAGCCACGATCTTAAGAGTTTAGTCAATGTTATGCAAAATGAAGTAATACCAACATACTATAAAAACAGAGATAAATGGGTAAAGATGATGCAAAATAGTATTGAATCTACACTTGAAAAGTTTTCGGCAGAGAGGATGGTAAAAGAGTACTACGAGAAGATGTATATTCAAAAACCCCACAAGGATTGATAGGAGATGGCAACAATAAAAGAAATAGCAAAAGAAGCCAATGTTTCACCATCCACTGTTTCGCGGGTTCTTGCAGGCAGCAACAAAATCAGTCCTGAAACCACCAAGCGTGTTCTTGAGGCGATAAAAAAGCTTGGTTATATTCCAAACGCAAATGCAAAAGGGCTGGTTGTAAAAAGATCTTTTACAGTTGGTGTATTTGTGCCGCGAGAACCCGAGAATGCTTTTTTAAATTCCTTTTTTGATCAGGTAATAACAAGTATATGTACTGTTGTAAATAGTTTTGAATATGATATCCTGCTTGCTATCTCAAACCCTGAAAAGGAAAGAGATCTTTTGAAAAGACTTGTTGAAAGTAAAAAGGTGGATGGCTTTATACTTCTTTCATCAAGGGAGAAAGACCCTGCAATTGAGTATCTAAAAAGCATTGACTTTAAGTTTGTAGTGATTGGAAGACCAGTTGGTTATGAAAACAGTGTAAACTGGGTGGACAATGATAATCAAAAAGCAGGCTTTGAAGCAACCGAGTATCTTATAAGACTGGGACACAAAAAAATTGCATTCATGGGTGGACCAAATGATTTGGTGGTCACGACCGATAGGTTTTCAGGCTACAAGAAAGCTCTTGAAAAATATGGAATACAGCCAAGAAACACATATATAAAATTTGTAAACTATTACAAAAAAAGTTACAAAGAAAGTTCATATGAGATTTTAAATCAAGAGGACAGGCCTACTGCCATTGTGTGCATGGATGATTTGATTGCTGTTGAGGTTTTCAAAGTGGCCGAAAGTTTAAATCTTAAGGTTGGTGAGGACCTTTCGGTTATTGCTTTTAACAACTCAAATGTAAGTGAGATATGTCAGCCGCCTCTTACAACAGTTGACATTAACATTCTTCACCTTGGCAGACTTGCTGCTGAAGTGCTGATGATGGATCTTAGCGAGTCAACAAAGACATACAGAAGAATAATAGTACCACATCAAATTGTTGAAAGAAACTCATGCGTAAAAATTCCATTGTTATAATGATTGCATTACAATGAAATTAAATTTATTGATAAAGTCAAAAATTTTTTCTCTCTCTTGACTTTTTTTAGAGAGAAATATATAATGTTATTATCAAACGTTTGCACATTTAAATAAACTTAAGGGAGGTTGTTTTGATTATGAAAAATCTAAAGAGAATCTTGACAGTAGCGCTAATAATTGCTTTTGCAGTGGTAGCTTTAATACCGCTGAGTGGAGTATTTGCAACATCACAAAAACAACTTGTTGTATGGTCGCATCTTACTCAAGATGAGGTAAAGGCTTTGCAACCAATTGCAGACAAGTGGGGAAAAGCAAACGGATACACTGTAAAAGTAATCACTGACCAGGGTTCATTCCAGAGCTTCCAGACAGCTGCAATGAGTGGAAAAGGTCCAGACATTATGTTTGGTATTCCGCATGACAATCTTGGTGCTTTCTGGAAAGCAAAGCTTTTGGAGCCTGTTCCAGCAAATCTCATTGACAAGAAAAACTTTGTATCAACTGCACTTGATGCATGTACGTTTGAAGGTAAACTCTATGCTCTTCCAATTGCTATGGAGACGTATGCACTTTTTTACAATACATCAAAAGTAAAAGAGGCTCCAAAGACAATGAGTCAGCTCATCACATTAGCAAAGAAATACGGGTTTATGTACGATGTTAACAACTTCTATTTCAGCTTTGCGTTCATCGCTCAAAATGGTGGATATGTGTTCAAGAACAAGGGTGGTTCGCTTGATCCAAACGATATCGGACTTGCAACAAATGGTGCAATAAAAGGACTTTCATTGATAAGAGACTTTGTTTTGACATACAAGTTCATGCCAAAGGACATCAAAGGTGATATTGCAAAAGGTAATTTCCAGAACCAGAAGATTGCTTTTTACATCAGCGGTCCATGGGATGTTCAGGACTTTATAAAGGCAAAAGTACCATTTGCAGTAGCACCGCTACCAAAGACAGATGATGGTAAACCAACACCTTCATTTGTTGGTGTTCAGGCAGCATTCGTTTCAGCAAAGTCTAAAAACAAAGATGCAGCATTTAAACTTGCAAAATATCTTGTAGAAAATTCAGCTTTGACCTTGTTCAAAGTTGGGCACAGAATTCCTGTGTTAAATAGTGTTCTTGCAAGCAGCGAGGTTAAAGCAGACAAAATAATGAGTGCATTTGCAGAACAGGCAAAGGTAGGAATACCAATGCCAAACATTCCAGAAATGTCTGCTGTTTGGACACCGGCTGGCAATGCACTCTCGCTTATAACAACAGGTAAAGCAACACCAAAGCAAGCAGCAGATGCTATGGTAAAACAGATAAAGCAGGGTATTGCTCAGATGCAATAAAGTATGTGAAGGGCATTGAAAATTAAGTAACTTAAAGGTTGCGAAAGGGCAGCAGAAAAAATTCTGCTGCCCTTTTTGTTTTCATCATAAAAAAGTCCATATTTGCAAAATGAAATACCAATAAACTCAAATAAAGAATATGGTATAATGAAGTCAAAAGCAAAAGCATCAAAAAAAATAATAAAAAAGCTTGTCTGAAAGACAAGGGGGAAAAACTGATGGAAAGAACAATAAAGAATAAATTCACATCAGGCAAATTGACTAACAGAGAAAGATTTAGAAGAGTTATGCATTATCAGAACGTAGACAGAATACCTAATTTTGAGTTTGGCTACTGGGACGAAACACTTCCGACTTGGCATTCTCAAGGTCTTCCTCCGGAGATAGATAATGAAGAAAAGGCTTATAAATTTTTTGGTATAGATTCCTATAAATATATTCCAATAAAAAATGGACTTATTCCGCAGTTTGAAGAAAAGGAGATGATAAATGTGCAAAGTCCACCAGCGCCTCTTTTTAGAGACCCAATCTATGACGGCGCAGCAGACCCCGCCATCGTATATAATCACCTTGGAAAATATTGGTGGATTTTTTATACAAACAGAAGAGCAAACATGAAACTTCCGGGCAAAGCATTCATGCATGGGACAGATATAGGGATTGCTGAGTCAAAGGATGGTGGTAGAACATGGCTTTATAGAGGTGCTATAGACATTCAATATGGCAGGGGCAGAAATACCTTTTGGGCACCTGAGGTGATATTCTATGAAGGGGAATACCATATGTATGTAAGTTTTGTACCTGGTGTTTCACAGGATTGGAATGCAGACAGATACATTTTGTACTACAAAAGCAAGAATCTGTGGGACTGGGAGTTTATCTGCAAGCTTGAACTGTCCTCAAATAAGGTTATTGACGCATGCGTTTTTCATATGCCGGATGGAACTTTTAGGATGTGGTACAAGGATGAAGCAGACCATTCATACATATATGTAGCAGAGAGTACCAATCTAAAAGATTGGAAGATTTTAGGACCAGCTTTAACTGACAGACCTCTTATATATTCTACTTTACACATCCTGAAGGAATGGAAGGTACAGAAGAGTTTTGGAAAGACAATAGATATTGGAGAACATCTCTTCAGGTTGCAAAGCTTGAATATGTGGATGGCAAAATTGTGTGTGACAGGGATGAAGAATTCGATTTTTATCTTCCGGA